>Ga0180431_10000170_pt1 | contig 87557 bp, 126 predicted proteins | sample SS_ome_11_FD_132459 | JGI IMG/M metagenome (GOLD analysis project Ga0180431, IMG submission 132459) | Hypersaline lake sediment archaeal communities from the Salton Sea, California, USA - SS_1_MS_1 metaG | ecosystem: Environmental > Aquatic > Non-marine Saline and Alkaline > Hypersaline >...
AAACTTTAGTTACCATTTTTGGAATCTCCTTCAATCTTCTTATTCAAAAACTGTTGATTGAGAATCAAACCTTTTACATAATCACTATAACGCTTGTCAACCCGAGCATTAGTTTTTTCTATTGCTTCTTGTTTTGTGGATTCTTGTTCTATAGATTCTTGTTCTATAATTTCTTCCTGTTCTAAGTTAAACTCTGGATTTTCAACATAAAAAAAATCAAAGGACAAAGGAGGTAAGACAAATATATTAGGTTCCTGTCCTCTAAGTTTTGAAAATTTTCTCAGTATCGCCATTAGAGAAACCTATAAAGGCCAATTAATAGAGGTATTAGTGGATTATAGATTAGGGAAGTGTATTCACAAAAAATAAGACCAGGTCTTACCCAGCCTTATTTATTTGAGAGTTGCCGTGTATGCCTACTTATTTAGATCTAATTCTTTTAAAAAGTCGTCTAATTTTCCCTTATCTTTAACTTCTGACACAACATCTGTGGTAAGATTTTTGGCTACCTCTGGATTCTTTGTTTTCTGTCCCTCAATTGCTTTAGTTGCTGCCCCAGCAATATCTTTAACATTTTCTAAATCTTCTTTGAGGGTGTCTGCTGTTTTCTTATTTACCCAACCATGCCGAACAGCGATTGCTAAAGCAAAACCTAATACAGGGATCACAATACCTGAAATAATGACTGCAACCAACTGAACTGTTTCCATTGAAGAACCAGTATCTAAAAGTAGCATCTGAAACCTCCTATGCTAAAATAGCGGCGACAGTACCAGCCAACTTCAAAATTTCTAACACTTTAAAAGCTCCGTCTTTTAAAGATTCAACGACTTCAATCTTATCTTTTTGAGAATTGAGGGCCTCAGCGGCTTTCAATAAAATATCAGCAGCCATTTCATCTGTAAGATCAGTTCTTTCTACATTGACATCAATATTATACTGCTTAAAATAATCATCTACTGTCATCTTTTCAGACGGTTTATTTTCTTCTGGTTTGTTTTGTTCTTCTGACATTATCTTCTCCTTCTATCTCAACTGGTTAACAGTTATTTGTTAAGAGTGGGTGCCCTAGCACCCACTCTAGGGAAAGGAGGCTTGGCTGTGGGCCAAGCAGAGGAACCTCACTTAAATTGACTAATAAGCTTCTTGACCTCTGGAATTGTTTCATTTGAAGCCTTTATAACATCTGTAAAATTCTTAATTTCAAGTGTACTTGAATGTGCATCTTGATGGGCCAATTTAAGATAGGTAACCAGAAATAAAACTTGTTTTCTTGTTTCGACTACTTGATCTTTAACCTTGGTCAAAATCTCTTGACGAGTTTCTTCTGTCATTTTACCAGATGCTACAAATTCCGCTGTATTTTTGGAAACATGATTATAATAATTTAAACAAACTGTTTCCACATTTTTATCAGCCTTTGGTCCAATCTCATAAGCTTTATCAGTAGCCGCAATATAGTCAGCTGGGTGCTTACAGCCAAAACTAACAAGCAGAATCAAACCGATAAAAATTTTCCTCATTTCGTCTCTCCTAAAGATTTAACAAAACTATATGTTTAATATACAAGAACCTAAAAAACTGTTTTAAACGTGACGTTCAAACATAATATCATGATTAAATTTGAGGTTTCTAAATTGCCCCAAAGATCTATTTCTCCATATAGCAACTGATAAAATAGATTCTTTAGGCAAAAAGAAAAAACCATCAAGATCAAGAGTACCTTTTAGCCATCTAAATACAATTAAATGATTCAGAACAAAAGAAATACAATGGGATTTGCCACTTAAAAATACAAGTTTGCTTTTTTGTTCTTCTTCGTCATAAACATATTCATCTGAGGATAGATCTTCAATTTCAAGTTTATTTTTTATGAGCAACTCAATTAAACTCGAAACATTACGAATTAAAATTAAGTCTTCAGTGGCTGACTTGACGCCTGAATTAAAGATTTGTTGTTCTTGATCTAAGGATGTAGGTTTTGTGTTTAGATTATTCTTACAAATTTCTTCTAGGAGAGCAACTTCGTCTTCATTGAAAAAATCACGCATCATAGTTAAAATGTATTAGTGAATTATATGTGAAGATGTTTTAAAATTTAAAGAGGTAATTGATCTGCTTGTCTGTACCAAACTATAATTTGAGCATCCTCGCTGCCTGAACCTGCCAAAGTCCCAGAGGCATTTCCAGCATTATCACACCCTGTAATGGCTAAATCATCTCCAGTCCCATCATTCCAAGTACCATGAATTCCCTGTATTCTTGCATTTGCACTTAAAGAACCAGTTAGCAAGTATTTATCAGGATCTCCTGCTGCTTTTGTACCCAAACCAGCTTTCGTGGCACCAGCAGCTCCAGTTAAAGATTTTCTAAGACAAATTGCTGTTTTAATAACAGCCGCTCCAGTAGGGACATTCCAACCAAGATCATGATCAGCTGCTGCTCCTCCTATCCCTAACCAAATTTCCTTTCGTTTGAGGTCGCCAACGCACCAATCACCAGAATCATAACAAAGAAATTCTCCAGTTCTTCCATCAGCCCAAATAAGGCCTTCTGGAGGATTTAATGGAAATGCACGAGAATTATCTTCATCAGTAGACATAAAAAAATATCCAGGATTATCAGCACTCGAAATGCCGGCCCCAAAATCTACAGAAACATCATTATTGCCCATAAACCTAAATTCAGTTCTTCCATAAGCTGTCATTGAGCCTCCACCCGCATTCGAGACTATTGTGACTCCACCAGAATGGGGTTGAATATTAAAAATATTATGATTAAAAAAATCGACATAATTAGTTCCGCCACCAAAATCAAATAGATTTATTGCAGCAGAAGGATAACCAGAAAAATAGCAATTAAACATGCGTATGCGAGACCCATTGACAAATGTAATAGTATTTGCTGGGTTACTAAAACCGTAGGAGCAATTAAAAGCATACCAATAACCGTCCCCACCAGATGAGTTAGCATCTAAATCAGTAAAGGATGAATTATGAGCAACATTTGATTGGTATAAGAAACATCCGTCTGCACCATGTGTTCTGGTAATTGCTCCGCCCATGATCGAATTTTCCATATAGATATTCCATTTTGATTGCCCAGAAAAGCTGCCATTCAAATAAATGTTACAAAATCCAAGATGTCTTCTAACTATCTCAGCACTAGCACTAGCTAAAGTAATATTCCCCACAACTTCAGTGTTATTTTGCAAATATACTCCTCCGTCTCGAGGTATATTCACTATAATATAAGTATCTCTACTCACAACTGGACTAAAACTACCTCCTGTCAATGTGTGGGTTTTACCTGGGGCAAGATTAATAATTATAGGCTCACCTGCAGCTAATTCAGCGTCTGCTGCAGCAGAAGCTTCATTGATTGTTGAATAGGCATCAGAGTCATCTGGGTTTACATACCAAGTTGGGCCTGAATAAGTTGCTATTAGGTAATTGGTTCTTTGTGTGTCTCTAGCTAAGGTTTCTGGACCAAATCTAAGTGCTGTTTCTAAGTAGTCACTCATGAGTGTTTGACTTCTAATGGTTTAATTGTTATTGAGATAAGAAGATTATTAGTAAATTATAGATTATAATTTACTAATTATTAGAATGAGTATAAAGTTCATTCTTGAAGATGGAATGAACTTTCACATAGGTTAGGAGATGTGTGGTAGGAACACATCTCCTAATTTTATGTTACTTTGTTTGACACCCAACCAAAAAGTTCTCTATGATATCTTCTTGATGTTCTGAATCTTCTTTGACTTTAGACAACATAGAATTGATGAGAGTTCGAAAATTTATGCGTTCATCAAAATATAAATTAAGAGATAATTGAATTGCTTTAATCGTAGAACCTAGATCCATTTTCTGTTTCATGTACATATCTGTATAATTTGAAATAGTCGAAAGAACCTCTTTCTCTTTAAGATGTACTGAAGTTTCAACATATTTTCTAGTTCTACCTGCCCATCTTGCAATTGCCATTTAAAATGCCTTTCAATTGTTTTTCATAGTACATTTTAAAAGTAGATTATGTTTACAATTTGATCAGAGAAAATTCGATGACTATCAGTTTTTGTTCTTGGATGAGATCTTCTGGTGTTTTATTGCGAAGACTTTCTAGTGCTCGATTTATAGCTTTTTCAAGAGATTCCCAATGTTTTTGTTTAGTCATGGGCACTATCTTTATTCTTCCTAAAACTACTTAAATCTTCTAAAAACTTAGGAAGATTTTCTACAGTCACAAGTTCAAAACTAAAAAAATGATAGCGGCTACTTTTACTCAAAACTTCTAATTTTTTCCATAAACAAAGCCAAGAGCAAAAACAAAATTCGTCACAACTGGAATCATTGTCTTTCTCAAGTGAAGGCCTAATAAAGGCACGCATTTCAGTATGAAAACCTTCTGATCCAGATTCCCATTCAGCTTTTTTCCCACAAAAATCACATTCAAAATGTGTTACTGATTTCTTTGAAAGCAAAGAATCACATTTAGAACAGCGTTCATATTCTACTTCACGTTTAAGCATCAACAAACTCCGATCTGCTTTCATGAGGAGCAGGAGTCCCTGCTAAAAGACAAAGAGGCGTACAAGCTGCTGCTAAAATTCCTCTTTTAATTTGACATAATGGGGTACTTAGTCCTATCAATCTATCGAGGTGTTGTACCAAAACATAAAACATTGAAAACAAAATGCTTATTTTATCCGTGACTCTTTCTGCAATTCTCTCTGATGCTTGTTGCATGAGTTCTAAAATGTTTAAAGATTCGGTTATTTCTAAAAATAATAGATGATCATTAGGAATTCGGTTATTTTTCATTTTTAGATTCCTCTATCTCATAATCGAATTCTGCATTCATCCAGGTAGCATTGCGAATGAAGTTTTTAACTCCTTCAAGATAGCAGATATAGCGGATTAAATCACCAACTACACTAGAATCCCAATCTTTAAATGGAAAGGAATCTAGTTGTTTCTGAATTTCTTCTAGATCAGGACGTTTCACTTCAAGATTCTTCTTTTTGTCTTTGCTCACGGATCATCTGCTCTCTAAGAATTTCGGCACGATTTCTAGAATAACCCATTAATTTAAAGCGCTGATATGATTTAGTTACTGCTTCTTCATCCCCACTGAAACATCGATCTGTCCAATCTCTGGCCCCTGCTCGATAAGCTTCTTCTACAGTAGTCTTAAATTTGTTTGATAAATAGACAAGAATTGAGCTGACCCAGGAAGCCAAACTCAATTCCTTAGGGCCATCTTCTTTTAGATAAGGAGGTAGATCTAATTTTAAATAGCTGATTATCTCCTGTATTTCCTCAATCTCAGATCTGACGTCAAACATGAATACCTCTACTACTCATTTTGATTTAGTAGCGACATAATCAAAATTTGACTCATCAAATTTTAAAGATATTTCATAGGGTTCTGAATTTTCTACCTCAACAAAAACTTTAATACCAAAACCTTTAATTGGTATTCCTTTAAATTTAAGATGCCGAACTAATGGCAAAATTTCACCATTTGCCATTCTCACAAGCATCTGACTCTCACCAAATGTTTTGCTAAGTATGCTTTGATTCTCTTTGTCCATTTTAATAGCCTTTCTAAAATCAGGGCGACAATTCTCGCAATAAAATTGAATTTTTTTGGAACCAGGTCTCAAAATTATGTGCGGTGAGGCCCCAGGAGCTGGTTTTCCACATATAGAACAAATGGGAGATTTGATCTCAGCGAAATCTTCTGAAATAATGCTCTTCTCAATCAACCGAATGCAGGCTTCAGATACAACATCTAACTCCTCATTAAGTTTCAAGCTAAGGTCTGATGGGTCAATACCTGGGGAATGTTTCAAAACTTCAAGTATTCGTTTTTCAAGACCCATTATCCCTCCTCAGAGATAAAGACGATAACCACAATCTGGATAATCAGCCTCCTCTGCTATTAATTCAATAGAAGCAAGTTCTCGTTCCTTGTTAAAACCTAAATCTTTTTGGTCCAACCATTTACGCACTTTTTCATAGGCCTGCCCTGGATCTGGAGCAACCACAAAAGCAACACCATGAGCCGGTCCTGTTATTTGTGTAGTCATGCCTTGACAAGTCACCTTGTAGAGTTTATCTGTAGGCATCTAAAACTCCTCAACTCTCTATAGATTTATACAAAATACAACCAAAAACTGCATCAACCAAAGGCGATGTACCATCGGAACTTTGAAGCTGAATTTCTCTTTGAAGCTTTTCACAAATACCATCTGGGCACCATGTTCCTTCTAAAGTAAAGTAACGTTTCAGTAGAGAATCTCGGTCTTTAAATGATTCAAGATCAGTTATTTGGTTAAACACAGCCTCTCGGTTACCTTGCCAAAAAATACATGTGGCACATCTATTTTTGAGGTATTGTTTTAAATCATGATTCATTTTGTTAATTTGGGTTCCCAACAATCACAGGTCCCACAAGGGTCTACCTCTCTCCTTTTTGCCCATTCAATCCATTGGGATTCCAACAAAACAGCTTCTTCATTGGTTCTACGTTCCCTTATCTTATTATTGTACAAAAATTCTTCCTTCAACCAAACACTTCCGCATAAAGGCCTTTCTGGAGCATTCAGTGTGCAATAGTATTTGTCGAGATAATCATAGCAGTTAAAAACAAACTTACAGTCTCTACAGCAAGGTTGTACTCTGTAGTTTCTCACCATGAAACCCAACAAAAAACCTTACCATCTTCATCTTTGAATTCTTCAAACATCTTTAAAATTTTTACAATCCATTTTTGATTTTCTAAAGGCTTTTTCACTTTAAAATAACTAATAGGAAGATAAAAATAACACCCATTACGAATCTCACAAACATCTAGCAACCAATGCCAAAAATCTTGATAGGGTGGTTCATACCAATGCCCCCTCTCAATATCTACTTTGTGCTCAGCACACCAAACCTGTGAACTACCTCGTGTTTTGCCTTCTGGATCTATCTTTCCATAACCTTTAGAATCACACCAGGCATCGAAACTATGTATACCATGAAACTTGCCAGCAAAGTCTCTTAGGTCTACATTATGTTTTTGTTGTACATAGTTAACTATCTCATGATAATCCCAAGCTGTTTTAATTTGTTTTCTAGGCTTCTTCATCATCTTCTTCTGGAACTGAAAAATCCTCTGAACCAAAATTTATAAATAATTGCATTTGTTCAAGTAATGCTGCATGTGTATCAAAGGATCTCTCTCTAAGATACTGTATAACTTCTTCAAGAAGCTCATTATTACTCATCATAGAATCAATATCACGAGGTATGTCGCTCCAGGGAGGAGTTATAGCATCTGGAGGTATCGCGTTTTTCCAACCAAGTAATGTTCTTAGCAATAAATCACGAACACCCACTACTGTATTACCACACAGATGAACTCTACCTGGATCTTTCCAAGAAGTCATTCGCCAAGCGATATAACTATGTAGAGTGCTCTCTTCTTTTTGACAGCGTTCACAAAAATTCTGATGGAGTGTATCGACTTGATATAAAATAACACCATCAGATTCATAAATACGGGATACATCAGCAAGTATATAATCCCCTTCCTGAAAAACAATATCTTTAAGATAGTCAAAAACAAAAGAATCGATTTCAAAATCATTAGAAACTGAAATATTATTTTCTTTTTCTAATTGATTTAATGAAAATGGGAGTATTAAAGTAAAATCATAATCATAATTTCCAGAGTCATCCATTGTATCAAAATTAATATTAATAGCATGCTCACAAAGTTGTCTAAGTGAAACCGTTTTTAAACGTTGTACTGCCCGTTTTAAAACATTGTTAATAATCTTAGAACAAAGATTAAAGGTGAGATCCTGTTCAGATAGGGTTTTGCAAACTTCTAAAATACGGTCTTGCAACCAACCTAGATCAACAGAAGATGCTGGATAACCTTGAGATATATTTATTGTTTTAAGATTTTGATTTGTATCTTCTCGTAGTTTAGCGGAGAGTTTACAAAAATTCTCTTGGCGAATATCAGGCCCAAATTGAGGCCAATCATATTTGTCATAATCAATATCTTGCATAGTTATTCCTTAAATGCTATTTTACAGTTTAAACAAAACCTTAAAGAAATTATCTATGGTTTTCCAAAATTTCTATCAGTTACTTCTTCAGTGTTTTATAGCGGGGAAGGTTGAAACCTAAACGCAGTTCACATGCAAGGCAATACTCTCGTCCCTTTTTTGCCAACCTTCCACATCGCTTACATTTAGCATGCTCCCTACTAATCATAGCACTTTCTCTCATTTGCTAGTACAGACAATCAGTTGTCCTTCCCTCCACGCATCATGTCTCGTGATAGAAAGAGATGCTCGTATCGAAGGCAAAGACCTTGCCGCATTTCCCACACTCCTGCTCATATATTTGGTCTTCCTCGTAGCCGTACCCGTCGTCGTGGCAGATGTCCTGCCCCTCACCACAGTACGGACATTCAACGTCTTTCATCTGTCCTCCGAATCTTGAAGTTCTACCAAACTGCATTATTGGTTTTTAAGTCGGCAAGTCTTCGCCCAATGCTTCCTTGTATGCATACTTAAATGCATCTTTTTTGGCTTGTTGCCAACTGTTCATTTCTTTGTTTATCTCTTTCTTCATCCATGCTGGTAGCCATGGCTTTTCAAATTCTGGCTTTTCATCAAACGACGATGTTCCGAATCCGGAAAATCCAATCTCATAATTTCGCCACGCAACATACTTGTCTATTCTCTTTTGAAAAAGCCAACTAAATACCTTCAAAAACCAACGATAACTTCTACTGTATTTCATATTTCACCTTCCTATTCATTATTGCTTTATGAACTCAACACAAAATACCTTGGGTCTCGTACCCAAGGTAGTTGACTTGCCCTAATTGCTTCACTAAAATTCTTTAGCCTTTTCTTCTTCAAGAGAGGTTTCAAATTCCTTGATCTCATCAAAATCATAAGTACATCCGGTATGGTGGATATCTGATTCGAAAGCAATACGATTTGGTAAAGGCGAATCATAACCATAATGAATTTCTGTGACATTTCTAATTATAGTTTCAGGAAGTTCTGGATCCTTAAGAACTACTCTAACTTTAATCCCGAAATTCATATCTAATCCCCACTACAACATTTTCAAAAACCTTATCTAAAAATTCTCTTTTCCTAAGAATGTCATCTGCTATTTTGCATACTTTTGAATGATCTCTTTCTGTATTAAATTTCTTGTGCAACTGGATTTTTTGTTCTCTTGTCAAAATATCCCAGGTTAAGTTAAACAAAAAGAGACGAGCTTGATCTTCCATTCTAATCTCCTTCTTGAAAAATACAATCGCTTAATTGTCCGAGCCAATGGCCCATGTCTCTGCACATAACAACCGGATCGCCTATTGGAGCCTTTGAACCGTTTGTGAACTTCTGCCAATCCCCTCCCGGACAAAATACTCGATCTCTGCACTTAGGGCATCTCGCTCTATTAAACCGAGCGGAGATGGTTAGCCTTGGGTCCTCATAATCAGCATAGGTCATTTTGGGTCCTCTTCATCATATGTTTCTATACCTGTTCCATTGCAATCTGGGCAGGGGAGACGGAGTACGCCAGTTCCGCTACAAAGAGAACAAATAACAAATTCGCCATAATATTCTGTGATGTTTTCACCTGGTCCCGTTATGATGATGGTCATTGTTTTATCCTTTGTTTATTGGACGTTCATGAGGACACCGTCCTTCAACATAGTCATACACAACTCCTCGTCCATAGCACCTACCACATTTTACAAATGCGCGCTCAGCCAACCTCTCATTAATCTTTTGTAGTCTCTTGCTAAAACCCGCCGGGGCCATTTGATTATATGCGTCCCAATCACCAATAATTGTCCCTTCTCCATGACAACAAGGGCATTCATAGGTTTTAACTTCCTTCATCTCAAACTTCTTTCAATTTTGATTAGAATCCTCTGGTGGCCAAATTTGGTGCACCCAATGTACTGAACATCCAAGAAATGCATCCCAATAACCGCCACCTTCATAGACAGGAATGTGGTTGGCTACCTTAAGGCTTGGTATTGGCTTTGCTGTGACATTATCAGTAGTCATCTTTACTCCTGAATTAAACTTTCGAATCTATCTAAAATCCTGGTTTCACACTTGCTGACCCGAATTATTCCACTTCATGAAACTCAATCTTGATGTCGAAAGCTGTACCACATCCTGGGCAGACCCATCGAAAGGTTCCCTGAACATACTCTCGACTCTTAATTTCTCCCTTAGCATCCTGCCATGTCCCACAGGCGGGACAATAAACAGCTAGATTATTCATAATTGCTCCTTTGAGAGATCTTGTGGCTTAACAGGATGACAAACGGAGCATATTCATACACAACTATCCTTGACCAATCTCATCAAAAATAGAAAAGGTATCTGCTAAATCTCGCAAGCGTTCTTGGCACTTCTCAAGGATCACAAATTCATCTAAATCACTATAAGTCTCATCATTTTCTGAATCCCAAATGACTTCATGTCCTAACATAATCTGATAATAACAAGCCAATGGCGCGCACATAAAAGCAAATGCTGGGGCATCTTCGCTTTTGTTAAGTAACGTCTCTTCATAGGTCTCACTAAGATACCTGACAATACGGCAAACCTCTCTTAGTGTTTCGTCGGCCATTATTTATCTCCTAAAGATTTTAACGCCATCTCAGATTCATCCCAACCCTTCTCCCAACATAATCTTAGTATGTGATCCTGGGGTTCCAGGTAGAGCATGTAACTCTCGTCTCTTGAAATCCCATCCTTATGTGCCCAAACGCCCCGCCAATAGTTTTGCTCATCTTCAGTTCTTCGATTATACTCAATCGAGGCCCAGACTTTATCATGATCTGATTTATCTTGACGCCAGAATGCTCTCCATGCTCTTTGTAGACGTGACCACATAAATTCGCCTCTTCACTTGATATCGATCTCTCTTTCAACTACCCGGACGTAATCTTCTTCACTAGAATACCTAGCATAGAAGAGCCAATCGGAGATCTGACTCTCTTCGTAGATCTCTGGAGAGCCGCAGTATTCCTTGGCAGTTTTCCTGGCGTAATCAATGGCTTTTTCATCTGAACTAAAAGCTTCAACCTCGATATCTGTATGGCGATCATTAATTAAAACGATGTAGACTTTCATGTATTAACCTTTCAAGTTTGTTATTTTACAAGAGAGGTTTGTAATTGTTTACTCGAGAAAAGGCTCTTCATCATCTAAACATAAATCTGAAGGGCCATCTTTCATGATCTCTTCTATTGTTTCTTTTGGTAAATTAAATAGTTGTTTCGTGGTTATAGTCTTTTTCTTTCTATAATCTCGGACTAAATGTTTATGTTCTGAATTAAGGACCCAAAACTCACCACAGAATTCCTTAGTCAAACGCAAAGCTTCCTCAGAATTCTCAAATAAGAAATCTTCCCAAATAACTAAACATTCTAAACCAAGCTTTTTATAGATAAGTATATGATCTCTTTCTGCTTTCGGTCTATCTATTCCAGGACGTGTTGAGTGGGGATGTACACCAAAAGTCTCAATCACCTTTTTTGAAAGTTTTATAGGTTGAACAATAAAATCTGGACAATGTGATCTGCGGGTTCCAGATTCCCTTCTCCAAAAACTACCACCTCCAACATAGGTGATATGTTCGGGAGTCAAGTCATCAAAAAGACATTCACATCTTGTCTTTATAGGGTATAAGCCGGAAACTCGATTATACAACTGAAAAGGATTCTCTACGCCATATTTTAAAAAACAAGTCTCTTTTGCTTTTTGTTGTCTTTGTTGAACAAAATTAGGATCCTTAAATTTTTGCTTATTCTCTTCAATAAAATTAGGATCCTTAAAAGGGTTATCGACCCCTAATGTCTCTAAATTTGTTTTCTTACGCTCCTCTAAAACTTCTGAGCATTCTAATTGATACTCTGGAAACCTACTCATAAATTCGTCAACTGTGAGATTATGTTTTGAAAGATGAAGATCTAGCTTTCTATGTCTGTTTGGTTTATTTTCAGCCTTACAAAGAGGGCATACAACATAATCTTTACCTTCTACCATATTCGATGAGTAAAGATAGCGGCCTAAAATTCGATCAAGTTCTCCTCTTTTAATATATCTACAACGTGAAAGATGATTTGCCATAACTCCAATAAAATTCTTATCTGGCTTTTCAGTAATAATTGAGCCACAAGGACACTCAAAATATAGAATGCCCTTTTCTTTAAGATCTTCTATTTTTAAATCTGTATTCTTAGGTTTGGGTTGAGAACGAATTGGACAATCTGGATAAACTAACCTGTAATCTTCAACAGAAATAGAATGAAATCTTTTTAAATGGGAAACGAGATCTTCATATCGTCTCAAAGGATTACCTAATACCTCACAAAGTTTGCAAATAACATAATCTTCATTTTCTTTAGCTTCTGGATGGTAGAGACCTAATTTCAAAACGTAGTCTCTACCAGTAGAAGATTGAGAATATAGCGGATCAATTTTTCTACTGCATTCCGAATCTTGTCTAATTAAATGCCAACCCAAATAATTCAAATTAGGGAACTCTTCTTCACAAACAGGGCAAATATAAGGACCTCTAGGGTCGTAACGAGGTTCCTTAGGTATGGGTTTTTCTACTCCTCTATCTCTCCAAGATTGTGTTGTATTTTCAATTCGTGTTTTAACTAAATTTTCACAAATAATAGGTGCATCCGGATAAGCAGTTTGATATTGTTCTTTATTTAAACCATGTACTGTCAGATGAAAAGATAATAATGTATAACGATTAGAGAGTTTGTTTTGTTCTCTACAAACCTGACACACTACATAATCTTTGTTTTCTATGGCCGTAGAAGCATATAGACCTTGTTTAAAGATGTAATCAAAGTCTTCTTCAAAATAGAGTTTTGGCACTTTAGATTTACATTCAGAAACATTAATATGTTTTGCAAAACCTTTTCTACTATTAAATCTTTTATTACAAGCAGGACAGGGATAGGGTTTTTCTTTCTCTTCTTGGGTTTTCTTTTGTTTGTGATAAACGCAATGCTGTTTATGTGAACTTAAACTTCGTTTCGACTTAAATCTGTGAAGCTTTTCTTTGTTTCTCTTACATAATTCACAAATAATGTAGTCTTTACCTTCTATTGCATCGGGATAATAAAGACCTTCTTTAAAGAAATAATCATGGTCTTCAGTGAAATATTCTTTGGGAATTTTAGACTTACATTTGGAGGTTCTAAAGTGAGCAAAAAGAGATTTCCTATTTGGGTAGACCTTTTCGCAGGATGGGCAGGTATAAGGACCTTGTTTTGTTAGGAAGTTTCTATTTGTTGATTGATTTCTATTTGTTGATTGGCCTTGACTTCGGGCTGGCATAAGGAAAGTGAAACCTCCCCTCTCATAAGTTTTAGAATTAAATGCTCTAAAATCGCATTTTTGGGTATCCTATTGAGTTTTGCATAGGCATTGAGAAATTTGAGTATAGTTGGGTCGAGTGTTGTGAATACTGGTATTTTTTTGATTTTATTGGGTTTTTGCATGTTTATATTATACTCTATAGGGGAGATATAGATCAAGGGATTTCTGAAAGTATTCTCAAAAAATTTTTTATACTCTAGTAACCTCTCACGTTAAATGAGGCATAGTTGCGAGGCGAGACAACGCCAGATTTATTGAATGGACCAAGATGAACACTCAAGCCTATTCCGTACCTGGGCATATTTAAACCCTTCATTATATGAATGGACTTCTTGTACTGCTCGACCATCTTGTCAAACATCCCTTCGGCATTATTCTTCAAGCTCTCATACTTTGCACTCTTGTCTATATCCAATGATATTGCACTGATACTGTACGAGTTATGAGCTAAAATTCCATTGGATAACATAAAATTTTCATTTCCAGGAACAGATAAATCAAACATAAACTCATGTGGTTCAGATTCAATTATACTCCTCAACTCCTCAGCAACAATTTTATCATTCTCGATCACTACAATTTTATCATCAATATCTAAATTTCTGGGCTGTATCTCTCTTAAAAAATCATCTTCTAAGGCAAATAAACTATGATCCTCTGTTGTGGTGATTTTTCTACCTTTCTCTGTTATACATGTAAAAGTCCGTTTATAAGGGACTTTATGTCGCAGAACGTCACTTATACTCTCATATGTAACTTTACCGTCTAGAGATGAAGATTTGACACATAATTTATTTGCCTCAAAACTTAATTTAATTTTATGTTCCGCAGGACTAGTAACTATTTCCCAAAGATCTCCAATAGTTATCCGAATTTCTTCACCGTCTTCCAACATTAGATCCAATTCAGAATCTGCTGCAACTGAGAACTCGTCGAGAACCCAATTGGCTGCCCGAGCCATAAACGCGTACGTAGAAGCACCTATAGTAATCATCGTACGCATGTTTAACAGCATGTTATCTAAAGACCAATCAGTCTCAGGCGGATACATATTCACCCGATCCAAAGCCATTTGTAAATATTCAGATAGCTCATAATCTTCCCAAATATATCCAAAAGTTCGAGTTAAATTTTGAATCTCATCCTCTGAACTGGGAGGAGCAAAACGATAATTACGATCCGGATTATTGTCACGTAACAAAATACGGAGACGCTGAATTAAATCAGTCACTCGCTGCGTATATAAATAAGGGCTCAAACCTCCAGAGGCTACACTAAAATCCTCAACTGCTTCCATCTCGGCACTAGAAGCAGACTCCCAGAAATGCCAACGAATTCTATAGAGACCTACTGCTGCATCAAACGGTACCTGATAGGGAGCATAATAAAAACCAACATTAGTATGTGAAGGTATTCTTTGGAACGGCCCAATTAAAACTTCGGCTCCTTGTGTCATATCATACAAAGTATAATAAATATTATAAGCATTTGTAGGTTCGCCTATATCATTCCTTAGAGTTACATTAAGATCATTTGGCCCAAGTACTTGACCTCTTTGAAAGGTGATAGGCATCTCTAATCTCTGGCAGGCCTGGATTTTCTTCTAGACTAAACCTAGCTTCTCTTCCATCTCAACATAAGCATAAGAAATTGCTTGACTTATATCACCACTGGCAACCATATCTTCTATGTGCTGTACCTCAGAATCAGAAAAACTCATTTCAAAAGCTTTCTTATAAAGATCTTTAATATTTGTTCCTAACTGTGTTTCAATATCATAAAGATGATCAGGAAGATCGCCAGGTTTCTCAAGTATTTGCATCAAATCTTTTTCATATGGAAGTAACTTTTTCAAAATACCTAATAATTCTTTGTCATGTGTCGTGAGAGCAGATTCGAGTTTCTGTTCATATTCACCAAATTCTAGCTCAGCAGCAATCTTTTTCAACTCTTTGACTGGGTCCATTTTTTTCTCCAAAAACTAATCTCTGGCAGGTCTGGATTCTCTTCTGCGGCTTCTCATTTTATTTATTTTTCGTTTTCTTCTGAACCAATTTATTTAGATATCCTTGACCAATAGTATCAGTAGTTAGCCATAAAGCAACGTAGTCAGCTGTCGTACCCATCTCGTAATTATCAGCCCACTCCTCAAAAGAATCTTTTAAATCTGCCCAATAAGAAGCATCATAAAATGTCATTGACACTTCAGGATCTTCTATCTCAGCAGCAATCTTTTTCAACTCTTTAATCGGATCCATTTTTTTCTCCAAAAACTAATCTCTGGCTGGTCTGGATTCTCTTCTGCGGCTTCTCATTCTAGGGTCTGAAAAAGCTTGTGATTGAGCCTCTTCGCGAGCCTCTAAACATTCAGGGCATAAAGTATTACCAGGAGGTAATGGGCCTGCCCCACATTGTTGGCAATAACCTGCAGACTTTAAAAACTCGTCTAATTCTGCCGTAATTTGTTCTAGTTCATGAGACAGATGTTCTTCTATTGGAGGAGATTCCTCTTCGACTTCCTCTATTTTTTCCTCTATCTCTTCTATCTGTTCTACATCAACAATATTTTCTTTAATCGCTACAACATGTTCTTGCATCTTGACTAAAGATTTCTCAATCTTAGACAAGGCCTTCTGAGCGGCTTCACCTGAGGATTGTTCTTTTAAAACAGTAAGAGCATCTTGAGATTTCGTTATTTCTTTTTCCAATTTTTCAGCAACTTTTTGTATATCTTGGACTTCCTCTTTTTCTTGTTCTTCTACTGCTTCTTCAATCTCTTCAATCTTTTCATCAGTAGATAAACGATTAAGGTGCTCTGCCAATTCTTTAAGATCGAGCATTATTCATCTCCAAACTAATTAGGGTTCCGTGGATGTATTTCAGGAGGCAGATAATTAGGCAGCAAAATGCCCCACTCTAAACTCTGCTTTGTATTAGCCCCACGTCCCGTTACATCTGTTCTAAATTCTTGAAGATCTTCCCCAAGAGAATTTAGAACACTTAAGAGATTAAAATTCTCGCCTGACTGTGTACCATCAACACTCATTGGTGTCTCCTTTCTAGTTTTGTATCTGGCCTAAGCCTTGGTCACCCGGTGTGATAGCCTCGTAGCTGCTCATTCTGGGTGCCAACCAAACTGCTAGATCTTGGAAACCTTGAGCCTGAGTATTGGCTCCCTTACCTTTCATATTGGCAAGCCAGTAATCATTTAAATTCTGACCTGTCGGAAGATAGATATTGTAGTTGTAGTTAGCTTGATCAACATTATTCATTTTCGTCTCCTTTAAAGATCTTGCTTATGAATGCAAGATTGACTTCTGAGCGCGAATATAATGGACAAAGTCTAAAGCCGAAACTTTAGCATTGCCATTATAATAATCTTCCTTTAATCTGGGTATAGTCCCTGTGTCTTCAAAATAAAAATAAACTCGATCAGTCTCTCTCACATGTTTTACTTGAGAACAACCAGCTGTTCTCAAAAAAGCACTTAAGTATAAGTCAGCTGTTTTATAAAGTTCATTCTTTGGTTGAACCATCGCTATCTCCATTCAAATCTAAATATCACTTGATATAGAAAATTAGTAAATTATAAGATGTATGTAATAATCTTCTTATTCCAACAACAATCAAACGATTAGGAGAGGTTTATTTATGTCTTCACAGTTAGATGCTGCGCTCAAGTTTGGTCCAGAAACTTTAGCAAGTGATTCAGAAAAGACTGGATATCTTTGGGCTACTTATTCAGGCCCTACCTGGTACGTGAACCCAGATGATTCGAATGCTTATGCAACGATTAATGAAGCATCTGCTGAAGCTGACGCCACACTTGAATCTAATAAACCAATCATTATTTTACTAGCTCCTGGTAAAACTCATACTTTAGTTGACGAAAGTTTTAGCCCGGTTGTTAATAGAGATACTCGGATACAAGCTGTCAACGCTTCTGATGGAGGTTGGTATCAAGACCCAACCACAACAATTATTGGTAACATCATACAATCTTCGGCTGCAGGACAATCAGTAAGGCACAATTTTGAATTAGATAATGTTACTCTTACAGGCTCTATTCATTTTGCTCCTAAATGGAATTCTTTCTTTAACCACTGTGCTTTATCAGGACCATTTACTAGAGAACATGGATCTGATGGTTCTTTTATACGGATGTTCGATATTAATATGACAACAAATTGGACAGATCTAGATGCAAATGGAGGTGGAAGCAATGGAACAATTCATCTCTTTAATGCCAATCTAAACCAATTAAATGCTTCGGATATTTTTACCTTGATTGATGGAGCTGATTTAAGAGTTTTCAGTTGTCGTTTTGCTAGTTATGTTGGAAACGGAGGCCATCTATTTGATCTTTCGGGTGGTTCTAATAGCATCCGAGCATTCAACATTAATACTTTTAAATTGTCACCGGCAAATGATTTCAGCTTGGCTGTAGATTGTGCTAGCTCATCTTTCTGGGGATATGGAAAAACACTCTTTAATTGCTGGACGAATGGCGCTGGGCAATTCAATTTTGGCGTTGGTATGCATTGGGGAGATTCTAGTGGACGAATTGACTATTCTACAGATGAAGACGCCAATGAGCCAGAACCTTTAAACCCACCTAAAAATCATATGGTTTGGTATGATAATAGAACAGGCGAAGTTCTCACATGGAATGGTAGTATTTGGATTACTGGCACGCGTTATCGTAAAGAAATGGCAATTGGTATTTCGTCAACTCCAGCTGCCGAACATGATATCGGTTGGAATATCCCCGCTAATTGCCACGCTGTCAAAGGTTCAATGAAAACTCTTAAAACGCTAACTGGGGCAGGGGGTTGCACAAAAGCAGGTTTAGGAGTCGCAGGCGACTTAGATAAATATAGTGAAACATCTAACCTCTCAGTAGGTAATCGCGTTGGGAAACTCAATCCTAATCCTTCTCCTGATGGTGGTGGAGATGATTTAAAAATTTATGCCACATCTGGAGGAGGGGTCGCAGCAGGTACTATCGCTGGATCAGGAACAGAGGACATACGATTAATGGTTTGGTATGAAGCCCCAATAATCATACCTAGTTGATGACTTCTAAGATCTGTTTTGCTCTTTCTTCCCAGGTGTGATTTCTATAGGTATGCTCGAAACCTTTTTCTGCTACACTTTTTCTCTGACTCGGATTTAATAAATAATATCTTAAAAGAGAACGCAAAGTCTCCCCTTCATCATTTACTGGGTACAATACAATTTCTTCTCCGGGTACAAAATATGGTGTAATATTTCGAGTATTATCTATAAAAGTACAACGTCTTAAAGCTGTTTCATTGAAACCTCTGCCAATTGTTTTATTTTCTGTCCCGTCTCTATTTATTTTAGATCTATTAATACATAAGATAATCTTACTTCTTAGATATAAATTAACTACTTCTTTTACTGAAACCCACTCATTATTGGAAATTATTTCTATGTTTCCAAAAGATTTTAAACGGGAAGCCCATGAAGCCGGTGTAATTACCTGTACTTTAAATTCTTCAGACAAAGGTTTGAGCCATGAAAGAACTTCTGGCCTTGGATCAAATAAAGTACCACAGAAAATTATGTCGATGTCTTGATATACTTCTATAGCTTTATAAACTTCAAGATCTACGCCTAAAGGTAAATGAAATACTGGGCAGTTATAAAATTGTTCTAGAGACTTAATAGCATTTTCTTCCACAGTAAATATAATATCTGGAGAACCTTCTGAAAGATTCTCATAAAGCCCCTCAGTATCATAATAAATTAATGTTGGTGATTTTTCTGAATAGGTAGGCAAATCTAATGTAATACAATAATCAGGTGAATCTTGAGAATTAACTTCTAGTTTTTTAAATGCTCTATCTAGGCCATTTAAAATAGGTAAACGTCTAAGATTATTACCATAAGAAACTAAAGAAATTTTTGGAGAAGTCATTTCTTTTTTTCTTTATCGATCATTTGTTCAAATGATTTTTCACTTCGACCTTCAGACTTAGCATATTTTGAAGCTTCCTTCCAGGTGTCAAAAATTTCAGGTTTGCCTTCTTTGTTTTCGACATTAGGAACTAATTTTGGTGTTGAGTGGCTTTCTCTTTGTTTTTTATCCATTAATTTTGAACGTCGTTGGCGATAATTATTTTCTCTATTTACTTTACTCGGAGGAGGACCAGTGAGCCCATCTTTGATATTAAAATTTGTACAAAAAATGCGTTGCATTGGTTCCCCACATTCTGGACAATCATGTTCTCGCTTTTCTTCAGACATCTTATGAAAATGTTCTTCAAGCAAATTGCATTTTCGACAAACAAATTCATAAATAGGCATTTGTTTCCTTTCTACTCTTCTGTTAAAACACGTTCCATCCAATCTTGAGTTAAAGCAGCCACTAAATGTTTGCACAAAAAGGCACGATTTGTTGGACCATCTAACGGGAGTTTATGCCGAACATTAACCCTAGGAAGCGAACCATCATCTTCCCGTTCTCCATATCCGTAACCACGTGTCCAAGAGCTGCGCGAAGGACCCCAAAATTTGAAGGCCGGACAAGTACATTTCACTGCAATATGAAGATCTGAAAAATCTTTACCCAAAATATCTTCAGGCTTCTGTGATACACCTTTATACTCTGGAAGTATTTTTATTCGCACTAGATGTCCAGATGGATCACTTCCTTCATGAGGACAAATGACGCGCAGTGTCCAAACCAATTTCTTTAAATCTGAACGTACAAACTTAACAGTACAATCTTTTGCTAGAACCTTATTCCGTCTTATTGTCTGATCTACAAGCTCTTTAGCTGTCCAAGCTACCCTCGGGACTTTTTGATAAACTTTCTTAACGGGTGGGCCAGATGGTAGAGATTCTATAGGTCTATCTTCCCTAACCTGACGATGTTCTACCCATTTTTGATAAAGCGCTGGGGTCTCTTTTAAATCTCGATGGAACTCCAGGAGCTCAAATTGAAGATCATTACGTGATTGATCCGGAGTTAAGTCTCGATATCTATCGGTTCTCCACCACTTCTGCCAATCCCAAAAACGTAAGTAGTCTTTTGTTTTAGTTTCTGTAGGAGTTACAGGTCTAATGATCTTTCGACCAAGGTCACCAAAACCCCCTTGACCAAAATAACCTGCATCTCCTTGAGCCTTAAGATAACGAAAAATAATTCTACTTACAGCATTTTTATACTTTGGAGTGTCCATAAAATAAAAGAAATTATTATAAAATGAAGAAGGGGGCCAACCATCATCTGGGCGCCATTTTTGTGCATTGTCCCACTCAGCCGGAAATCTAACCGGATAGCGGACATTATCCTGGTGTATGCGATTCCAATCAAGCCTAGTTTCTGGCCCAAAATAAATACCGTCATCTATTTTATTAACAGGACTTGTTGAACGGCTCGGAACAATTACGAATTCTCGTAGGGCATTTAAACGTTCGCGACGTTCTAATTTATCTTCTCTAGAATTTGACATAATCAAACCTTTCGGGGCGGTTTTAAACCCACAATATCTTCGCAACCTTGTCTTAAAACACAAGTTGTTGTCCGGATTACATGAAATTTTTGAAGCCATTTATTTTTAAATCGTTTTAAAGATTGATAATAACTCGTTATCCAATTTTCTGGATGAGCTCCTGATTCACGGTGCTCAACCGGCAATTGAATAGCATAATTTTTAAACCCTCTAGATAAAGATTCAAGACAAATATCGGCACCATAGAGATGAGATTCTATAATACGTTCATCGAATTTTAAGCCTAAATCCTTACGAACAACTAAAAAACACTCGTCAACTGTGTGTGCTTCTCCCTCATTTTTACTCCAACGCCCTTCTGGAACTTTTAAACCTCCCATTATCTTACCCTCTTGCGTCCACCCAGCGACTCCTATTACCCCCCAATTAGACGGGAGATCTTTTATTTTGGATTCAAGCTGTTTAAACCAACCTGGATAAAAATGTAAATCTTGATGACACAATATGACATATTTTGATTTAGCTTGTTGCAAGGAACGATTATAGGCCGAAGCAATTGACAATTTTTCGACTAAATTAAAAACAGGTAAAAATTCTAATTTTTGAGATAGCTCTCGATTTGGACGAACAATATTATCCATCCACATTTTAGGACGAGTAACACAAGTTACAATCGTAAATGTAGGCTTTGTAACTTTGGGTCCTAAATAAACTTTATGTCTAAAATCTGATAAATAAAAATGTTGATCTGGAGAATAATTCCATTTTTTCTGCAAGTATTCAACATCCTTAGATCGTCCACCGCGTCTTATTTTCTTTGAAGTTGCGGCTTCTTCGTGTATCGCCACAGTACCAGAACTTACAACAGATTTCTTTTTAAGTCTATATGCAACACTGAGACAAAGATCTATGTCTTCATAACCATAATCATAACCTGCCGGAAAACCACCAATTTCTTTAAAATCCTCCGAGCGCATTAATAAACAGGCCCCGGTAATAGCTTGAAATTGACGATCTACTTCAGCAAAATTGCGCAATTTTGGAGACATAAAAAAATGCGAAAGATTAACTGGAATTCTATTGTGTTGAAAAAGAACCCCAAGATGCTGCGGAGTTCCATTCGGATAATATAAACGTCCTCCCACAATTCCCACCTCTGGATCATTCCGCAGAATGTTAACCATTTCAGTAAGCCAATTCTTCTTTGGAATTACATCATTATTTAAGAATAAAACATAATCTCCAGAAGCATGCTCTCGAAAAATAGCGTTGTTTAATTCGCCAAAACTACCTAAATTATTTGCACGAGGCGTTATTGTAACTCGAGGGTCTTCAAGACGTTGTAAAACATCTACAGAATTATCAGTTGAACCATTATCACAAACATGCCAACGCCATTCTGGATAAGTCGTATTCTTACTAATTGCTTCAAAACACCTTTGTAATAGATCTGCTCGATTAAAGTTAAGAGTTATAATATCAACTAAACCAACGATTTTCTTTGAAAATACTGGTTCTAATTTAGTAGGCTTATGAATAATCTTTTTATTAAAAACAATTGTAGGTTCTACCTCTGTAAAAATAGGCACTTGAGGTACAACTCTTTTTGCTGGAGCTGGTGGGGCAGCCCCTCTCAAACTAAAAGAAATCGAACCATCGATAACTTCTTTATTTATCTTTAAGATTCCCCCATTATGCTCTCTAAGTATACGAACACCAATAGCTTTGCCTGATTCACCCTTATCTGAGGAAAGCGTAAGAATAAATTTTTTATTTTGGGCTTTAGTCGGAGATAATGGTAAAATTAATGGGAAGCCATTAGTCACTTGATTAGCAAATATCGTATTTTTGAAAAGAGAATGTCCTTGATCATCTGATAAATCTATAGATAAGGATCCCTCAATAGAACCATAATTATCTAGATCTAAAGATAGACCATCAACAACCCCAAAATCCCCAATAAATTCTTGCTTAATAGCTGAACCTTTTAAAATCGGATAAGTATAAGAGGATCTGCTAGGATGTCCTATTTTTGGTATTCGACATTTACTTCTAAAAACAACAAATCCAGGTACAGGTTTATTATTTAAATAGCGTTGACCTTGAAAGAGTCTTGAACTCTTCCAAATAACGACATTGTTGCTCTGAAAGGAAGCAGGAGCTTCAATTTCAAAAATAAAATCTCTACCTCGCGATTTCTGTAAAGGTTGAAATTCAAAAGGATGGTAAAGATTATCTCGTATATTTGCTAAATGCTCAACCAAACGAACAATTTCATAGGCACTTCCTTGCTGCCGCAGTGTAAAAACAAGCTGTCCGACATTAGTGCGATTATATGTTCCAAATTTAACTTCAATACAATTTAAATTATCCATCCGACAATGAAAAGTTTGTCCAATTTTGACTCCGGCTATAAGTTCTTCACATAAACTTTCAGAGCCCGAAATTTGACAATCGAGCATTGCTTTATAAGATGTCATCTAGTCAATCCGTTTATACTGGCAAAAAATCACTGACCTATTTTGCTTTTTAACTAACTCAGGAAATTCCTTCTGGGCCATCCTCCTCATTTCCTTCCTAAACAAAGAGATTTCTTCTTTCGTGAAGTTTTTTGATTAGCAAATAAATTTTAGTCTTCACAGATATTTACCAACTAATCCAATTGATTATACAAAATTAGTTAATTATGTACTGATGTTATTTCTTTTTATTTGGTGGGATTTTTGAAACCTCAACTTTACCCTCTTTTAAATTTTTATCAACATAAGTATCAAAATCTTGGCCTAAAATATCTTCAGGTTTTGTTTCTTTCTTTGCGGAAGGATTTTTTTCTTTTGGAGAGAGAGAGGATATGTGTTTGTCAATATGCTTTTTTAAGGTTTTATCTATAACAGCAAGACGCATAAGAGTATTAACATTTTTAATTTTTAGCATTTCTTTTTTGCGTGTTGCCCAATGCTGATTAAGATCCCAACTTTTAATTAAATCAGCATCATCAACATTAGACATATTTTTCAGTTGTTCAAACTGAATTGAATGATCTTCATCTTCTCGATCTTCAAAGCCAATCTTTGGTTTTTTAGAATCTTTGGTTTTCTTTTGTTTAGACTCATCAACAGCTTTTGAATCTTCTTCATAAACTATTTGTTCAAATTCTTTTTTCTTCGTTTTTGCTTCAGATTTCTTAACTCCTTCAATTGGACGAGATTCCTCTACTCCTTCATAATCAATACGAGAATCTGCTGATTCAGAAAGATCCTCCATAGCAACAAGCCAACCTCTTTTAATCGCACCAACAAGAGGACTTGGTCGCACATTCTGTTCAACATTACCAAATTTGACCTTACCTGCATCTTTATCGAAGAATAAAATAGAATCTTTAACTAGATCGCAGGAAAGTTCGCCAAAATGAAAACTCTGCTTTACGATGTACTGTTTCATGGAAGGTCCTTTCAATCTAAATTTAAATCTAATTAACAAAACGCATTAGTGAACTATAGACAAAAAAACAAAAACTTGATGAAATAGTTTACTAATATCAAGATTTGAGTGTTAACCAGGAATTGAGTATCTTTCAGGAGACAGTCATGCCGTTTTACTACAACACTGGGACGGACAATTTTTCAGGTTTAACTGTGGGGTCAGTCTTTGTTAAGGACCTTGGCGAGCGTACGCATAAGGTTCATGGCCCACAAAGAATGACGCCCAATCCAAACTTTGGGTCAAAAAGTGCTACTTTGATGGCAACCCTAACTGCCCCAGCAGGCTACACTTATTCAATTGGGGCCGACGGATTTATCCGCCTCACAAGGGATGCTGACGGCTTTCTAATGAGTTATTACTCAATTACACCGATGGATGTAGCCAACGGGTATATTGCTTATAAAAAGCCGGTGCTGGGCTGGGATGCCACAGCAAACAGATGGGTAATGTTGTGGCAACCAACGAATATCGGACAAAATAGATACTTTCCTCACCCGCAGACTGGAAATGTTCCAGTAGTTGTTTGGGTTGACCCTACTGGAGACCAGATCAGAAGTCATAATACAGGACAAATACATGACTTCATCGCTCGCGGCATACTCGTACTAACCGTTTAACAAAAAATAAGCCCATGATTAAATCATGGGCTTATTTTTTCTAATTAGCTCCAAACATCAAGCCGCTTTTTAGCCAAAGTCAGAAGATGATCAGCCTTTTTCATTCTCTCAATAGAAATTTCTCTCTGTTCTTCGTTTAAATCCTGCGCTAAATGCGATTCAAGAGATAGAAAAGAAACCGCACTAGCAATGAACAAAATAAGATCCCCTAGCCCCATAAATTCAATTTCTTCCTCAGTTGTTTCAAAAACAATTGGGCGTTCTTCCATTTGAATTCCTTTCAAATTTGGGACGTAGACCAAGACCATGTTTTTACATAGTCTTTCAATTGCTCAGCAGACATTCGACGAATTTTATAATACTCCTGCTCGTTTAACTTTGAAAGATTATTCTCAACGCTATTATAATGGCGAGGATGAGACAAATGATATAAATGTCCAGAAGTCCTTATAATTTTAAAACCTAATTTTTTAAAACGTATCAAACGTTCATTATCTTCATAACCCCAAGATCTAAAATTCTCATTCTCCATCCCGCCTTGGTAAAAAGCCTTTTTGCTCCAAAAAAAGGCTCCTCCAACAGCACGTGGATTAGTACAATGACATTGACCATCCCTAATTGAATTTAAACTAAGTTCCGCTCGAATCGTAGGATGAAACTTTTCAGGAACATCTAAGCATCTGCCAGCATAAGGTAAAACACCTGAAGACTGTCCTGACACAAGAGAACCTACTGCTTCTGTATACTGACGAAGAGGAAGTAAAATATCAGCATCATAATTAACGATAATGGGAGTCTGTGAAAGTTTTGCCAAATTATTTAAAATTCTAGTACGATGAAACCATTTATTTTCAGAAGGGAAGTGATAAACTTTACAATTCTTACCAAAATCTTCTAAGGTAAATATTGGAGATTCTTCTCCAATTAAAATATTAGTCTTAAAATATTTCTGAAGATAGTCTACAACAAGATCTAAACAAGATCTTCGCTTTGGCGAATCAACACGAATTGGAATAGTAAACGTTGTATTACTTAAATCAATCATTTCGTCTCTAAAAATTTCTCAACAAAAGATAAAATAATCTTTGAAGGGGGCTCCTCAGATAGATAAAATGACTGGTCTCTAACTGGAGCCGAAGATAATAACCAAGAAGAATCTGTTATTGAAAATTGACATCTCTTAGCAAAATTAAATACAAAGGTATCTTGCCACTCCGCCAAAGAACGAAAAACTAAAGTAGACTTTCCAAAAAAAGGAGAGATCTTCTGCAGACTACCAGAATCCGTTAAAACAAAGGAACACCTAGAAAGATAATCAATCATCTGGGTATAAGAACAAGGCTCCAATTTCTGGATATTACTCGGCAAACTCATTTTTCGAACTAAACTATCAATACGATGGTGCACGAAAAACTTTATTGGAATTAAAATACGGCTACAAAATTGAATAATTTTTTCTAGCTGTTTAATATTACAATTCTCTTGACGATGTATTGTCATTACGCCAAACTCTTCAAAACTAATTTTTGGATCAAGTTTATTCAAATATTCATACTCAAGGTCCCCACAAAAAATACCATTGGATACTTGTTTTAGTGCCCTCTCAGAGGAACAAAATTTTAAGGAAGAAACGCTATCAACAAAAAGACGATTAATTTCTTCAGGCACTAAGGAATCTCCACATCTTTCCCCTGCCTCTATATGAGCAACAGGTATACCTCTTTTATAAGAAGCGAGTGCGGCACAAAAAGTAGAATTTGTATCACCAAAAGTCATAACAATATTTGGATTCATTAAAGACAAAAAAGTATTGATCTTTAAAAGACATTCAGATATAAAATTCAATTCAGAATAATTTGTTAAATCTAACGTAAAATCGATCTCTAAACCTAAATCTTTAATAATCTGAGAAGAAACATTCGGAGAAAAATGTTGATAAGTGTCTACAATCTGATGATCGACTCTTAATCTTTTACATAGATCATAAAACGGCTTAATTTTTATATATTGGGGTCGGGTTCCTATAATACTTAAAATTTTCATTTTTCTAAAGCTTTCTTTACAGAATCAACAACATAATTAACTTCAGTATCTGATAACTTTGGATATAAAGGAAGAGATATTGTAGATGCCCCAATTCGTTCAGTCTCCGGAAAAGCTTCTTCTTTTTGTTGGAATAAATCTCTAAATTTACGCAACAAATGTAAAGGCTCATAATTAATAGTAAAGCCTATACCAAAAGATCTAAGATTTTCCATTATCTTCTCTCGCTTATTTGGGTCAACCCAAATTGTTGAAAGATGATAACCGCTCTGAGAATTTGGATAAATTTTTGGCATTATTGTTGAAAAATGTTTATGATATTCAATATCAATTTCTTTTCGTCTTCTCCAATGTTTTTCAATTTTAGACATCTGAGGCAAAAGTAAAGCGGCTTGTATATTTGACATGTTATATTTCCACCCTAATTCAACTAAATCCCAATGACTAATTTTATGAGCATATCTTAAAGAAACTTCCTTATCAATCCCATGCGTGTGTAAAAGTCGGACTTTATCTATTATATCTGAACGATTAGATATAAGAGATCCTCCCTCACCACAAGTTAAACTCTTCGTTGCATAAAAACTAAAACAAGATGCATCACTCAATTCACCTACCCTGATCCCATCACGTGAGGCTTCTAAAGCATGAGCTGCATCTTCTATGACAATTAAATTATAATTATCAGCAATTTTTCGAATTGCTCTCATATCACACATCTGTCCATACAAATGAACAGGCAAAATAGCTTTTGTTTTAGGAGTAATCGCTGCTTCAATTAAATTTGCATCGAGATTTCCAGTATCTCTTTCAACATCAACCCAAACAGGCTTTGCCCCAATATGTACTAAAATTAGAGAAGTAGCAACAAAGGTTAAAGGCGTTGTTATAACCTCATCTCCTTCTTTAATACCTGCAGCTAAAAGAGCCAAATGAAGAGCCCCAGTACAATGAGATAGACCAACGCAGTAGTCTACAGATAAATAATTGGCGAACTCTTGCTCAAATTGTGTAACCAAAGAACCTGTTGTTAAAAATTCCGAATCTAAAGCAGAACAAACAGATTCTTTTTCTTCTATATCTAAATTGTGTTTAAAAAATTCTACTTTCAATGGAGAATTACCTTTCCATCTGGGAGTTTAATAGGAACCTCACGCATCCATCTTAGAGGTTCCCACCATTCACGGTTTGCCGCATACCATTTAATTGTTTTTTGCAAACCTTCTTTAAATGGAGTCTTTGCCTTCCAGGACCATTGCTTAAAAACTTTTTCAGTGGAAGCAATATGCCTAGTTACCTGTCCTGGACGATCATAAATGTACTCGATTAAATCTGAAGATTTTTCTAAGGACGATAAAATAAAATTGGCAATAAAGTTCAAATCATAATCTTTACCTGAACCTGCATTAAAACATTGGCCAAATAAATTTTCACTTGATCTTAGGATAGTATCCAAAATTTCACAATGGTCATGAACAAAAATCCAATCTCGTGAAGCTGTCCCGTCTCCGTGGATTTTCAAAGGCTCGTTTAAAAGAGCGTTCGTTATGAAACGAGGTATTACTTTTTCCAAATGCTGGTTTGGGCCATAATTATTAAAAGGTCTAACAATAATGGCAGGTATATTATAAGTCTTCCAATAAGAATAAACTAATCTATCAGCTCCGGCTTTTGCACTAGCATATGGGCTCATAGGTAAAAGTGGATGTTCTTCAGTCATCGGATCTTCTACCGCTGTACCGTAAACTTCTGACGTTGAAATATGTATAAACTTTTTTACTTTTGGATTTTTTAAAATAGCGCTACAAAGCGTTTGTGTTCCTAGAACATCTGTCTCAAAAAAGATACGATTATCAAAGATAGAGCGAGCAACATGACTTTCAGCAGCAAAATGAACGATGTAGTCAGAACGATCTACTAATGGGTTAACAATCTCAGGATTACAAATATTTCCATACCAAAACTCAAAACGATCAGAATCTAAAAGAGATTTACTAAAATTCTGGAGATTACCTGCATAAGTCAAAAGATCTAGAACTATCAAACGGCATTGAGGATATTTATTAAAAAGAAACTTTACAAAATTGCTTCCAATAAATCCTGCCCCACCTGTAATTAAAATAGTAATCTGATCCATCAGTCCCTCCAAACAGCTATACCAAAACCTGACGCCCCATAACCATTCCCATTATATAAAAGATATTTTCTAGAATCATGTTTAAAAACACAAGGGAAACAAACTGATTCTGAATCCCAACCATCTGCAGAAATACTCAAGCCAATAAATTTATCTTTTCGTTGCCAACTTAAACCATCCAAAGACTCGGCATAACCTATTCGAAATGTTTGAGCTTCTTTTGAAGCACGATAAGAGTACCACATTTTATAGAGATTATCTTCTTTTAGAACACATGGACGGCCTATAGAATACTCAATATTGGAATTGAAATCTATACAAATATGTCCAGACCTTTCCCACTCAAGCCCATCAGAAGATTCTGCATATTTAATATGATAATAATGTTTAGGCTTATTATGCTCGACTACCCATTTAACTCCAGAACTATACCACATTCGAAAATAATTGTCTTCTTGGAGGACCCAACAAGTCCCGGCTAAAAATGGATCAATTTTATTACGACCTAAAATAGGAGATTTGGAGAGGCGAGAAAAGATAGATTCATCATTTTGGTTTGCTGCTACACCAAGAAAAGAGTACATTGGAACTGTTTTTCCTAAACTCCAACCAACATAATATAGGTATTTAACGCCACCAAAACTTAAAATCTGACAAGGAAAAAGACCGCTATCATCAAAAGTCCCTAAATCTCCTAAACTTAAAACAGGCCTCTGATCAACATCAATAATAACTTGTTTATTTAGATTAAATTTTAAACGCCCAATTTGAGACCTATTTAAGGCATCTCGAGCAGCAAAATAAATATGGAAAAGATCTGTCCCAATATGCTCAACGCAGGGCATTGCAGCATGCGAGCAAAGCCAATCCAAATTTGCATCTTTTGGATTAAAAATTAACCCTTTTTTAAGCCATGGCATTTCTTTTTGCCTGAATTAAAATACTAGTACAAAGTTCTGGATAATGGATTCCCTCTTTAAAAAGACCTGTTATGATCGAATTTGATAAATTCAAAGACTCAATTTGTTTAGTTGCAAAGGGCTTTAAATAAATCCCCTCAACTGAATTAACATAATAACCACAAGCAGACACTAAAGAATTTAAAGAATTAACTGAAAAAAGGCGCTTATGTCCTACAGAAAGATCTGCTTCACTTAAATCAGACAAATTTTTAATAAGCCCGGCATGTAAACCTAAACGCTTATTTAAAGCCTCAAAATTAGGAACAATAATAAATAAAGAACCGTCAGGCACTAAATGCTTTCTAAATCTCTTTAATATAACTTCAGGATCTTGTACATGCTCTAAAATAAAACCCATCATAATAACATCAAAATAATCACTTGATTCATACTCCTCAAAAAGAGTATGAATTATCTTAGTATCTCCAATGGCTTTCTCTTTAAATTTATCAATTGCTTTTTTTGATCCCTCTATAATAACATGTTTAGAAAAATGTTTAGAGAATTTTAAAGAAGAGTCTCCATAACCAATACCTAATTCTAATACTGATAATTCTTCGGGGTTCTTTAACTGTGTTATAATTCTATCTGTGTACCAGTTTATAACTAATTTGGTTTCATCAGCATAAGGAAATGCTTCATAATTTGTATAGAAAGCATCAAGACTATCAAATAAAGACATAACAAACCTCTATTTTATTTTTACTACCTAAAGCTTCATAAATCTACTAAATTGTTCTGAATCTAAACGAAAAGGTTTTGTGGGTTCCGTAACAAACACTTGTTTATCTGTTGTATCATTTAAAATAACTGTTTGTGAGCCAATAATGCATTCGTTTCCTATTTTTAAAGCATTACGAATGAAAGAATTGCCTCCTATAAAACAATTATTTCCAATTTTGACATCTCCGCAAACAACAACATGTGACGAGAAAAAACAAAAATTTCCGATCTCAACATCATGGCCAAAATGACAACCGCTCCAAATAACTGTGCCGACTCCAATCTGCATAAAAGGTTGTAAATTATTATCTTCTAGAATAAAAGAATTTTCTCCAATTTGAGTATCTCCCCAATGAGTTGCTTTTGAACTCAGATATTTTGCAAACTTATATCCTTTTTCCTTTGCTTCAAGATATTTTGATTCACGTATAGAATTCAACTTTGAATAACCAATCGCTACAAACATCTCAAAAGATGAAGGTGGGGCATACCTCTCAATTTCGTCGAAAGGGATAACAGGTAGACCACAAAAATGACTTTCTTGTGGTTGGTCCTCTGTGAAACAAGTAATCGCATAAGAAGAATCTTTGATAAAATAAAAATGAGCTAATTGCGCAAATTTAGAAGTACCAAAAATAATAAGATTAGGCATTACTATCTCCTTCTATAGTCTGAGACCCCCGTCTACCTGCAAAATTCGACCATTAAAAAAAGCATTTTCAATAATAAATATAAAACCTTTAATGATCTCTTCTTCAGTAGCTAAACGTTTTAAAGGAGTCTGTTTAATCCATTTTTTCTGTAAATCTATAGGCATTTTACTTGTAATGCCTGAATCTACAAATCCTGGAGCAATCCCAGCAACTCGAATCTTGAAATTGGATAACTCTTTAGCCCATGTTAAAGTTAAGGATTCAACTGCGGCTTTCGAAGCGCTATAAGCAGATTGTCCGGAGTTTCCTAAGGAAGCGATAGAACTAACATTAATAATTAAACCCTTAACTCGATTCTGGACCATTTTCAGGACAACTTCACGAGTAACATAAAAAAGCCCATTTAAATTAACATCGAAAACTTCATGCCATTCATCTATTGGGTGAGATATCAAACCTGATTCCGAAAAACCAACTAAAAGATGATCCTGTGTGACTGCCGCATTATTAATTAGAATGTCAACTGGATCAAGATCTTTTAAAGAATGATAAACATTTATTGCTTGGGAGACATTACACTTAATAAAATTATCAAAGGTAGCGGAATTATTTTCAACCAAATCTAAAACCGTGATTTGAGCTCCACGTTTCTTTAATTCTATAGCAAGAGATAAACCAATACCCGAAGATCCTCCTGTAATCAAAATATGTTTGTTAAGTAGAGCCATTCACTAAAAACCCTTCTTCTTTAAGACTTCAAGTATCTTCAAAAAGCTCTTCATTTCAATAATATCAGCAACTTCTAAAGTTATTCCAAATTCACTCTCAATAGTACTCATAATTTCTAAATGCCGCATTGAGTCCCAACTAGGAGTTTTTTGTAAAGAAACAGATTCATCAACTTGATCTGCGGATAAATCAAAAATATCAGACAAAATTTTCTTGATTTGTTCTTCTAACATCAAATGCTCTCCAAAAAATTAGATTTAAAATAATCTACAAGAAGACGATAAAGAATTTTTTGAGTAGGTCCCTTTGGGATCTCCGATAAATCCGACAGCGTGTTGATTATAATTACTTCTTTCGGGCACTTAAAATAAGCAAGGTAATCAGCGCAAAACCCAATAATTGTCTTTTTATCAAGTGAACTATTTATAGTTAATTTTACAAACGCACAAAGTTCTTGTCCAAGTATGGGATCAGGTATACCAATCACTGCACAATCTGCAATTTCTGGATGCTTAAGTAAAACATTTTCAGTCTCTGATGGATATATATTTTCTCCGCCTTTTATAATCAGAAAGTCATGTCTACCCGCAAAATAAAAATAACCATCTTCTGTCTCATAACCATAGTCACCAGTATGGAACCACCCATTTCGAAAAGATTTTTCATTGAGGTCAGGCAAATTATAATAGCCCCGTGTCACATTTAAACCACAAATACAAATCTCGCCAACTTCATTAAGAACAACATGGCCATTTTCATCTAAGACTTTCATTTCATTTATATTGAGAGGTCGCCCAACTGATCTCTTTCTTCGTTTTTCTGCTGGGTAATCATTAAAACATGAAAAAGATGTAGTTTCAGTTAAGCCAAAGCCTTCAAAAATTGGAACTCTAAAAGCGTCTTCAAACTTCTTTTGAATTTCTTCAGATAATGTTTGCCCCCCACAAATTATACCTTGTAAACTGCCCCTACGCTTTGATTTCTTCTCTCTTAATAAAACTGATAAAATAGAGGGCATTACACTTAACCAAGTACACTGATATTTTTCAACAATCTCCCAAAAAGACTTTAAGACCAAAACAGACTCTACAAGAACTAAAGAACCTCCCACACTTAAAGGAGCAAGAAGAGTTACTACCTGCCCATTATTATGAAAAAGAGGTAGTATACATAAGGTCCTTGTCTCCTTATTAAATTGAAATTTCTCTGCAATAGCCTGGGCGTCATAAATTAGATTAGCTTGAGATAAGATCACACCTTTAGGGTTACCTGTAGTCCCTGAAGTATAAATAATAACTGCATCATCCCAGAGAGAAGTCCTTAAAACATCCAAATTCTTCACTGAAAATAAATGTTCTGACGCAGAAAAGAGATTTAAATCAATAGAAATTTTCTTTATAGATAGAGTGTCAACTTTCGAGGATAACTCTTGTTTATAAAATAAAATCTTTGAATCACTATTGTTAGCAATAAAATCGATCTCTCGAGAAGATAATTTAGGATTAATTGGAACTACAATGATACCTGAAACAAGACAAGCAAAATATAATAACACGAATTCTTTACAATTATCGGCAAGTAAGCTAACATGATCTCCCTTTTTGAGTCCCATATTATGCTTTAAATAATAGCTTCCAGAAATCGCTGAGTAATATAATTCCTCAAAAGTCATTTGTGAATCAAAAAAGATTAAAGCTGTTCTAGAACCATAAAGAGTAGTCTGTTCTCTCAAGAGTTTATAAATATTAATATAACGAGGTGGGACCGCTTGAGAAAATTTAAGTTTCTGATGCTCTTCTAATTCAGCCATGTAAAAATTTCCCGACTCTCTCTAAACCTGTATGAATTTTTTTAAAACTTCCTACAAGCGGCCCAAAACTTAATCTAATACCTTTTTTCATCGAATTACCAAAACCCCATCCTGGAACAAATAATACATTAGTTGCTTCCAAAACTTTTTTCACAAAGCCAACGCTATCGGCTTCAGTTTTAATACAAATATAAGGTGCACTCTGAGCAGATATGTAAGGTAATTTTAAATTAGTTTTTATTTCTTCTTCAACAAAAGAAGCGGTTTTCTTATAAAAATCTCTTATTTCAGATATATACCCAGTCAATAAATTATTATCTAAAACTACTTTATCGATAAAATGAGTAAAAGCTAGCTGATGTAAAGTATCGGGACTTAAACTCAATGAATTCTGTATTGATCTTAAGGAATCTATAATAAATTCTGGAGCCTCAACCCATCCCATTCGTCTTCCGAGATTTTTCGCCCACTTTGAATTTGAATGAATAGACAAAAAGTTTGGGCTTGGTGCCCAAGAAAAATACTCAGGAATTTCCTCAGTAAAAGTAAGAGTTTTGTAAGCAAAGTCTAAAATAAGGAAACTATCAATTTTTTCGACAGCCTCTCTAGCCCGTTTAACAAAATTTGTTGGAAGTATTTGTGAAGTAGGATTATCCGGAGATATCAAAATAACAACTTTCGGTTGCTCTTTTAAAATGAAATTAGATAAATCATCTGTCTTTTCATTTACTTCATACTCCCATAATTGTGTATTTAAAACAGGAAAGCGTATAATTTCTATATCACAAGCTGTTAAAGACTGTATTGGATAATTGCAATAGGTTGGGTCTAAAAGTAAAATCTTTTCTCCAGGATTCATTAAACAAAGAATAAGAGCATAAAAGAGTTGAGTAGAACTCGACCCAATAGCAACATTAGCCACTTTTAAATCTTTAACATTAAAAAGGATCTGCTCAAACTGAATAATAGCCTCTTTACATTCATTAAAGCCTAAAGTCGGGGAATACTCACCAGTAAAGTCAAAACTATCTCTTATAAGAAATTCATAAGATTCAGATAAAGATATAGGAGCGTGATGCCCAACGAATCCACCGGCAAAGCTAATTAGATCTTTCGGATTTAAACCAAGAGACTTAATAAATTGTGGGTCGGCAAAGTCCATAATCTCCCGAATAGGAGAAGGTCGCTGCAAAAACGTCATAGCTTTTTTTGAAATTTGATTTTTCACTTTAAATCCTCAGGTGTCAAAATACGCACATTCTTTGGTTTTGGTATTACCATTCGTCCTGTTAAAATATCTAAACTCTCCTGTCCATGATTAAAAAGTAAGTCAACAATAGATAAATGCGAAATAAAAACATCTTGTTTCCATGTCTTCTGATTATAGTAAGGATGTTTATAGTCATGCCACAATAATGAATAACCCACTTCCTTAAATTGATCTTCATCTATATAATTCTTAGCTAAAACACCTGAAATATAAACTTTAACTTTGGGTAAAGTTTTCAAAATAGCGATAAGTTTATCACTTTTTTCAAGATGAGAAACATTCTTAAATTTTTGAGAAAATTTAAACACTACATCTTTAATTCCGAGATAATTGACTATTTCAAGAACCAAAGCATAATTCAAATTTGAAATGTTAGAATGTTTTTCTCTTAAAGGTTTCTCAATCAAAGGAAAAACTTCAGGAAAGAAAGGAGTCTTTTTATAACAACTATATATAAGATTTAAATGCTTTTCTATCCAAGGTTGTGAATAACTAATACCAACTTCGCAAATTTTATATTCTCTAGAACTTTTTTTAAGATTAACTGGAACAGTAAGCCAACTCCATCCTTGGGGTGTACGACATCTATTTCGACTACGCCAATCTCGTTTAGTCCATTGAACATCATCAAGAAAAATAAAATAGTCACTCTGATCAATAAAATCAAAGAAACCTAACCAAGGTAAGTAGGCCGATTGTAAGATAGTACATTTCATTTATAAACATACACCGAATATTCCCATAAAGGGTAATCATGTCGCAAGATAACGCGGGGACTCAAATTTTCAATACAAAAATTAAGCATTTTCTGTGGAGAATAATAAAATAAATGTTCTTCCTCAAAATCAACATATGAAGTCATCATGTTAAAAGCCAAACCTTTTCGAGTAAATTCAAAAAGCTTTACGAGCATTGATTTTACAAACTCTTCCCATTCAGCATTTAAAATCTGATTTTTGACATAAAATAAACCTGAAATAACAATAAAGTCAGATAAAATTGGAGGCTCTTCTAAAACGTTTAATATCTCAAAACAAACTCCAGGAAATAAAGATTTAGCTTCTTGAATCATACTTTCAGAAATATCTGTCCCGGTATATTTACAGGAAATTCTCTGATCTCGAAGATACTTCAAAAAATGTCCGCAGCCACATCCCACATCATGCACTAATTTGTCTGAAAGGTCACCTATTTCACTTAAAATCTTAAAACGAAGATTCTGTGAGACATTATCTTTCCAATCAACTCCTTTAGATGTTGGACCATGAAGAGCAAGTTTAGATTCATAATAGTCTATAGTTTCTTTATAGATCTTCGGGAACATTTTTTAATTCTCGTTTTTCTTTACAAGTCCAATCTTGACAATTACGACAAATTTCTGGAACTTTTGACCATTGTTCCAAAATATGATATTTTGCAAAGTCATGTACTTGTTTTGACCAAATTTCTTTAAGGGGCGTAGTATTAATATTTGAAAATACTGTGCGCCCATCCCAATCATTTACACAAAACGGAGTTCTGCCATCCCAATAAATGCCCAAAGTATCAAGAAGAGAAGGGCAAGAATAGCGATCAATTTCAGGTTGGTCGACTTCAACCATATCTATCCACTGAGCAGGCTCTTTTATAAAAACACTAACCTCTCGCTGTCCCCAATAATCTGCAAAGAGTTTCTTTTCTTGTTCATTTTCAGCCATTGAAATCAATTGAACAGAAACCTTTAAGTCTTTGGGCTTTATTTTTAAAAATTGATCAACATTATATAGAACCTTATTAAAATCTCCTCCAATTCGGATCTTTTTATAGGTTTCTTCAGTTGCGGCATCAATCCCAATATAAATTTCAGTGAGCCCTGCATCAATCAAAGATTTGGAAGTCTCTGGATCTAAAGCATTTCCATTAGTATTAATTAAGTGATGTTTTAAACCTAAATATCTTCCAAATCGTATATATTCAGGTAGTCTATTTTTAATTATTAAAGGCTCCCCTAAAAAACAATACCATAAACGGATATGAGTATTAAAATCGGCAATTTGTTCTAAAATATTTAACATAAGTTCTTTTTTCATATTACCTAATTTACGCTTCGTTGTTCTTCGACCGCACATCTTGCATTCAAGTTGGCAGTGGGCAGTTGTTTCAACAACAATATTTCTTGGATAACTCAAATCAACAATCATCTTTAATTCATCCTTTCATAACATGAAATTAAATTTTTGAGCATAAATTCCTTACCATACTTTTTGTAGCGGTCTCGAATAGAGATATAACGTTCTTGAAGATCTTTAAGATTCTCGATCGCATATAACAAAGTGTGTATTATCTTCTTTTGATCTAAAGGCGTTCTCAATAAATGTTCTTTATGTTTTAACAAATTTTGAGTTTCTGGGGAATCAAAAATAATAACGACTGCCCCGGAATAAAGTGCTTGAACATTTGTTCCAGCGAAACCTGAATCATGTGTTGTCATCGAATAAATAATATTATGTTCTTTAATTAACTGAGCAAAATCTCTTTGTGAGAGTTTTTTACTTATAAATGTACAATATTGAGAGATCTTTAATCTTTTTGTTAGATCTCTCATTTTAATAAGATAAGGCATCCCATCTTGAACAGATTGACCAACCACTAGTGTTACATGCACATTAGTATATTTTCGAAGTAGACTTGGGATTGATCTAATTAGAAATTCTTGATTATAATGCGGAACCATAGAACGGGGCGAAAGAATTTTAGGTTCTAAAGAAACTTCACGTTGTTTTTCATAAAATGAAAGGTCAATCAAAGGTCGAAACATTACATATTTATTAGAAAGTTGTACACCGTAGAATTTTTCAAAGACCGGAACCATATGCGCCATACCATGCAAAAAATAATCAATAGTTTTAATACAAAAAGACTCATAATATTTTGATTTTTTTGTTGGCCTTTTTATAGTTTGTGAACTCCAAGGCATAATGCATGTAGGCAATTTAAAAGTCTCTTTTGACAACCAAGTAGGAATACAAGAATAAGTTAAGGAATGCCCATGAACTAAATTAGGCTTTTCAATTTTAAAAACTGTAGCTAAAAAATTACGCAATTTCGGAATATTGAAGGAAGATGCCCCATGATAAGATCTATAAGGATAGTGGTAAACCGGAATATGTTTAGAAGTTACACTCTGATGCTTAGGCATATAACTTATTAAACATTGTTTATAGCCTAATACATCCAAGGATTGTACTACATCTCCCAAATGTACAGAATGTGCTCCGCCGATATGACAAATCTTAGGCTTTTGCATCTTTAAATCTTCTGTAAAAAATATTGGATACCTATAAATTCAATTAGTTTCACGTGACCAGATTGAATAAATTCATCTACTGCACGGATAGGTCCTTCAAAATAAGGTTTTTTAATGTAGTCATCTCCAGTTATAAAACCTCCAGGCTTAACCTTTAAATAACAAAGATCTAAATCTTTTTTAACAAAAGCATATTCATGATTTCCATCAATATAAACCCAATCAAAATAATTATCTGGAAAACTAGATAGCGTTTTATCTGAATAGTCTCGATGTACCTTAACAATTTCTTTTTGAATTAGAGAATTGAATCTAACAAGAACATCTTGATACATTTTATCTAAATCCTTTTGTCCGAAAACCTTTCTTCTCTGGTTCGTCTCTTGGTGTAAAGGTGTGTGATTCTGAAAAACCCAGGGGTCTATTAAGTGTAATTTCTTAGGCTGGGTCAATGATAAAATCAATTGAGACCCTTGACCATAAAGAACACCAAGCTCTGCGCAAACACTATTTTTTGGTAGCTTTTTAAATAAAATTCTTCTCTGCTCACTATGATATAATTTTTTCGCCATAAGCTAATAAGCCTTTCTTACTTTGATTATAGGCAACAACCACATTTTCAAAATAATGTTTGTGTAAAAGAAGATTAAGAGATTTTCTTGAATAATAAAACAAATGGTTAGGGATATCTATAGTAAACTCATTAGCATCCACAGAGGGTACTGAAAGAGATATTACACCTTCCTTTCCTAAGATACGATAGACTTCTTCAAGAAATTTATTTGGATTACCTAAATGCTCTAAAAGTTGATGAAAAATTATAATATCGAACTCGCCATCTTTAAATTTAAAATCGAAAATAGTTCCTTTTTTAACATTTAAAGCATAAACTGTTTTACAATAATTCAAATATCCATCATGTAGGTCTAAACCCAAACAGTCATAACCTAAATTTACAAATCTCTTCAAGAAAGACCCCGAATAGCAACCAATCTCAAGAACTTTACCCTTAGGTTTTAAATTAGAAAATTGTGATAAAAAATTAAAGTATTCGGGGTAAACATTTTTTTCTCTAAATTCTGTATCATTTTTAATCAAATTAAAGGATTTATTTTTTCGGGCATAATGTTGAACTAAAAATTCTCCTGTAGGTAAAGGTTGGGCAAAATAGGTTTCGCATTCTTGACAAAAGAAAATTGAAAAGGAACCTTGATTCACTATCTTCATTCTTTTTTTAGAATGTTTTGGATTAATGGCTGTTGCAGAATCTTTCTCACAGATGGGACAAATCATGGTCTTTTCCAAAATTGATTGTAACCTTCACCCATCCAATATTCCCATTTAGAAGGTAAAGCTGTACAAACACCATCTATAGAACCTGGATCTTTTATAGTGTCTTTGAAATACTGATTAAAAATAGATTTAGTTAATTCAGGTTTCCAAGAAAATTTATGAGCATTTATATTTAATTCTTCAATCCAAGTGGCATAAGGTTGTTTCTTTACTTTTTTATCTGTGTTATATACATCGTCTTTAATCATTGGGTTAAAAGTCATTGGGTTCATTGAACCTATCCGCATTCTAGGAAAACCCCATTTTCTAGGATTTTCACCCAAAGCTTGGATAAAACTATTAATACCATAGCATTTTCCGCACTGCCCACAATTTGGGAAACCAAGCATACAACTTCTTTGCCATTTCATTGAATCTGGATATCTTTTAATTAACAAAGTTTGCATTCCGTAATGAGCGAGTCCCCAAAATGGACAGTTTATTTCATAACCCGTTGCTTTAGAAATACTATCAAAATGAAAAACTGAACTATTTGTACGAATCGGTGTATTGTCACGAACCCAAACTTTTGAATCTGGAGTATTCAAAGCAGTTAAAATTGTATTAGAACCATAAGCATGAGCAAGAGGCAAAGCAAAAAGCCACCAAGGAATAATTTTATAACCATTTCTCACAAAATCTGTTTTAATATAGAGTGAAGAAATATTATTTTGTTTATAAAAACCTACCATTGCTTTTTTGCGTTCTGCCCAAACCTCTTCACCTCGAGATACAGCAATATATTGATTACCTACTATAAAACTCTTAAGCGGAAATCCAAGTTCCTTAACTAATAATGACAAAAGTAATCCATCCTTGCCCATACCATTTGAACATAAAATAGGTCCTGTATTCTTAACTTCTTCTGCTTCCACAATTTTTTTAGCAGACACTTTAACTGGCGATTTAGTTTTTACTAAACCATAAGAATTTGAAGCATGATTCAAACGCACATGGTCATTAATACAATCAACCTCTTTTTGAGTTAATTCATCAAACTCAATTGGAATATTATTCCAAGCAAAATGTTCTGACATTATAATCCCACACATAAAATTTGCTAAATGGCGTGGAGTATGAATAACTTTTTCAGTATAAACTATAGTTAAATTTTTTCGGTTCATATGTTTTAAAAAATGAGGCCATAAAAAAGTAATGTGTTTATCACAAATATTAGTCTTAATCTTCATCAGAGTCTCCTTTGCTTTTTGAGAAATAAATAAATTTTCACTAACTAAACTCTTACAACGTTTAAGGCGGATCCAAACTTCTCTTGGAATATGTTTTGATAAATCAATTTTATGTTTAACAAAAGGATAGTGACACTTTCTCATTAATTTGCCACGAGTATTAGAAATATTATTTAACCCATTCGAATCAAAACCCTTCAACCAATTTTTTGAAGTTAGTAAAGAAACTTTTAGTTTTCGTTTAACAATAGTCTTAAGAGTATGAAAAATCCAACTATCAATAGAAAATCGACGATCTATCAAAGGTAACCTTTTCATTAAATCTGTACGGATAGCCATATTTAAACCAGTATTCCCCTTACCTTTAAAAAGAACAGTAATATCTGTAGCAATATCATAAAAAGGCCCTAATTGTGCTTGAACCCAATCTGGTTTTTGTTGCTTGAATAGATCATAGGTTTCTTTCAATCTAAAAGGCTGAGAATAACAATCAGCAGCTTGCAATAAAAAACAAAGAGAACTATTACTTGCCTGTTGAGCCAACTGATACCATTTCCGTGATAAAGGCTGCCAATTTTTAAGACTATTATACTCTAATCTCTGACAACGTATTTTTGCGAAGGCTTCTCTATAGTCTTCTATTTGTTCTCTACCAAATGAAAATTCTTCTTCTTCTATAATTAATAATTCCCAATCGAAATTTATATTCTTTTGACGAACTAAACTCTCTAAAGCGAGCCATGCAATATGTTTCCCTCTAAAAATTGGAAGAGCAACTGTTAATTCTATCTTCGATTTCTTTTTGGATCTTCTTTTTCTTGCTTCTTGCTTAGCTATGCCATAACCATTTAGAGCTTCTTGAAAATTACTACCCCGAGAAAGAGAATGGGGAAGAGAGCGATATAAATAAAGAGGCTTTGGTATATGCAATGGGGTTGCTACTTCCTCTAATTTTAAAATTAGATCTTTATCTACTGCCCCTTTAAGTTTTGTATTTAAACCTGGAGTTTTTAGATAAATAGATCTTCGGAAGGTTTGTAGAGCACTAATGCAATCTACTTCTAAACTAGTTTTCCCTTTAGGTAATGCTCGACTCCATCCAGGATTTTGTTTTCTTAATTCAGAATCACAAACGAAAAAATTGGTATAAACAAAACCTGCATTTGGGTGCTCTCTATAGAACTTAAGGACTTCTTCAACACAAGTAGAGGCTAAACCGTCATCTGAGCCTAAAAAACAAACTATGTCATTTTTAGATTGCAAGATCAACTGATGAAGCGAAGCAGCACATCCTAAATTTTGACTATTAAAACTTAGATGAATTTTTGGATGGTTTGCATAATCTTGAAGTATAGCCCGTGAATGATCTGTACTATTATCATCTACAATATAAATTTCCCAATCTTGGGAGGTCTGTTGAAAAATTGAGTCAATACATCTCCTTAAAAAGCGTCCTTTATTATAATTAGGAATTAATATTGAAATTTTTTCAATCATTTTTAAAGGATCTCAAAGCAGAAACCAGAGCAATCGCAGGCTTTGCGTCATCAATACTGAAACCTTTACCTTCCAAAATTTCTTGATAGCATACAGTATGTAAAGGCTCTAGCCCTTTAGAAAGATCCAAAACATAGTCATCAATCATAAAAACTCGTCGAGCAAATTCGTCCTCTTCTAAATCTTTTGAATCAAGTGATAAAGACCAGTTAACTTTTGCATGTTCTAAATCCAAAAAACCAGAAACCTTTGCAGGAGAATACTCTGAAATCAAATATGACTTAACAGACCCAAAAAACCAAAGTACAAGATCAAAAAGATGAATACCAATATTAGTTACTAAATCTCCAGATCTTATCGAGTCGCCTTTCCATGAAGTATGATACCAAGGACCTCTACGAGTAATATAATCAATTTTTACTATAGCGTGTTCTGAATTTGAAGACTCAATTATCTTTTTTAACTTTAATACTTCAGGATGATATCTCAATTGTAAGATCGCATAGATTCTTTTGTTAAAGCGTGCTTCTAGCTCTTGTAATGGGTCTAAGTTCCAGGGGTTAATAGTCAAAGGTTTCTCACAAATAGCGTTTGCTCCCAAACGCAAAGCTATCCGACAATGGGCATCATGCAAATAATTAGGAGTACAAATACTAATATAGTCTACACCTTCTCCTTTAAGACGGAGTTTTTCTAAATGTCTATCAAATCTCTCGATCTCAGTAAAAAAGCGAACATCAGAAAAGTAACTATCCAAAACACCTACAGAATCATGCGGATCACAAGCAGCAACCAAAGTATGTCCAGTATCTTTAATTGCTTTTAAATGCCGAGGAGCAATATAACCAGCAGCTCCTAGTAAAGCAAATCTCATTTTTGGACAAGCTCTCCAGAAACAAGATGATACTCTCTACCGCATAAGCAACGAACATTTGACGTTATTAAATTAAGAGAATTACCACATTTACAAACCCAACCTCTATCTATAGCCGGATTCCCATAAAACAACTTAAAATTGGGGAGATCTTGAGTAACAACACTTCCAGCTCCAACAAATGAATATTTACCAATCTTACGGGGACAAATAATCGTTGAATTAGCACCTAAGGTTGCTCCCTTACTGATGACAGTTTTTTCATAATTTTTATTTTTGGGAAAACGGCTTCGAGGACGAAGAACATTTGTGAAAACTACACTTGGGCCACAAAAAACATCATCTTCCAAGAGAATTCCAGCAAAGATTGAAACATTATTTTGTATCTTACAATTATCCCCAATAATAACCTTCTCTCCTATAAATACATTTTGACCTAAAGTACAATTTGACCCAATTTTAACATCTCTAGAAATATGAGAAAAATGCCAAATCTTTGTATCTGAACCAATAGAGGTATTTGAATCAATAATAGCCGAAGAATGCGTATAAAATTTAGGCATCAAAAAAATCCTTAATCGTTCTAACAACTTTATAAATTTGTCTTTCTGAGATGCCAGCAAACAAAGGTAAGGAAAGAACTTCTTGAGATACTCTTTCAGACTCAGGCAAACTACCTACACTATAAGTATAATTAGAAAAAATCTTTTGAAGATGTAAAGGTTGGGGATAATAAATTGCACAGCCTATCCCTTTTTCTCTCAAAAATTGAATTAAAGCAGGGCGTTTCTGAACCCTAATAGTAAAAAGAGCCCAAGATGACTTAAGATAATCTTCTGGAAATTTAGGAAGAACTATCTTTTCATTTAAATTAAAAGAGGAAAAAATCTCCAAATATTTTTTAGCTGCTTGTTCTCGACGCTCTCTCCAAAGATCTACATAGTCTATTTTTATAGAAAGTAAGGCTGCTTGAAGGGCATCTAATCTAAAATTCCCTCCCATTTGACTAAAAGTAAGAGAACCAATAGACCTTTGCTGTCTCATTGCTAAGATTTTCTCTAGCAATTCTAAAGAATTTACGCTAATGAGACCCCCATCTCCAAAACCCCCAAGAGGCTTGGTTGGGAAAAAACTAAAACAACCTAAAGAACCGAAGGTACCAACTTTTCTGTCATTGATTGTTGCCCCAAAAGCCTGTGCAGCATCTTCAATAATAAAGATATTATGTCTATTGGAAATCTTTAAAATTTCTTCCAAATTAATAGGCAAACCATAAAGATGTACAGGAATAACTGCCTTTGTTTTGGAAGTAATTGCCGCTTCAAAACTCTCAACAGAAATATTAAATGTTTCAGAATTTATATCTACAAAAACTGGTTTAGCTCCAACCCAACAAATCGCAGATGCTGTGGCAATAAAAGTAAAAGAGGGTAAAATAACTTCATCTCCGGGCCCAATACCTAGAGACTTTAGAGCAAGTATTAGAGCATCTGACCCGCTTGAAACACCTACTGTATGTTTAGAACCTAAAAACTTAGAACATTTTGTCTCAAAATCAGTAACTTGGGCTCCCAATATAAATTGATTAGAACTCAAAATCTCTTGAAAAGATTCTGTTAAAGATGAAGTTAAAGGGGCATTTTGAAAAGATAAATCAAATAAAGGTATCATTAACCGATCTCCAATTTATTTAACCTCTCATAGTCGAATCTTCTACCAATAATCTTATTATCTCTAAAAATCAAGTGATAAGGAGGATTCTTAACATAATTTTTTAAAATTAAAGGCACATCATAGGGAAATTGGATTAATTTCTTAGAGTATAATTCCTTAATTAAATCGGAAGCATCCTTATGCAAAACTTCTTTAAGATAAGAAAGATGATCCAGATTAAGATGCATCTTCCTTCTAAAAAGTCTCCATTTTGAACGATGAACTCTATAAACAAAATGTAGATCAGATTTAACGTCTACTGAAATAAAATAATAACCAGCCATTTCAAATGTTTTACAACCCTTTTTCCAAATACGTTCATCCCAACCATGTGTATTAGAAACAACAACTTTTTCTAAATAATCTTTATGAAACATCGCACAATTAAGAGGATGTATATGAGAAGTTTTCCAAGTTTGATTTAATAAAACTCTCATAACTGGAGTCTTACACATAAAGCGATGGTAACGATCAAACGCTTTATTCTTTTCTAAATAAAGTAATTGTTTTTGTAGACTATGCGGGGAAGTATCTTCAAAAGCAACAAAATCAGCATCCCATACAAATATAAAAGCATTAGAACATTTAGAAATAGCAAAATTGCGGAGATCTGCTAAATCAATAATCTTAGGTTCTTTAAATATTTTAAGATTTAAATTATGTTTTGATTTTAATTGTTCAACTTTTAAAACAGTCTTATCTGTAGAACCATTATCTACAAAAATAATCTCATCGGCAATGTTAGCAATAGATAGGATACAGGGTTCAATCCAATAAATTTCATCTTTAGCAACGATATAAAAAGAGATGGGAGTCTTAAGATTGTCCATAAAAATATTTCTCCCAATTAGTTTGTTCTTCTTCCATAGGCATCTCTCGAAACTGCGTATTCAAATTTTCTACGTCTATAAATAAATCATAAGGCAAATCTCTTTTTGAACACCAAGACATGAAAGCTTTTAAATCCTTAGGCAAACACATACCAGAAAAACCTCGAAGACCATCTCGTCCAGGCGAAAAGGTATGCATTGGATGAATCCAACCATTTTGAACAGAGACTTCGCGAACTAAATTAAAATCAATTTGTAAGTTTTCACAGGCTAAACGTAATAAATTAAAATAAGTATTCTTAACAGCATAAAAAACATTGCAAGCATATTTAATAATTTCAGACTCTTCATAGAGACAAGTAATTATTTTAGAACTCTCAATAGGTTTAGAAATCTTATTAATTAAACTCTCCCACTTTTTATAAGACGAAAAATCTTGAAAACCATAAATGATCTGAGGAGCTTTCAAAATATCTTTTTCATCTCCCGTTACATTTAAAAACTCAGGAGAATGAGCAATATTCAAATTTAGGTAAGTTTCTGATAATCTTCTTGAAGTGCCTGGAACAACAGTACTCTTTAAAATGACCAAACCTAAAAAATTAAGAGTATTTAAAGAATGAAAAACTTGTTCTATATGCGAGGAGTCCTGGGAACCTGAGACCGTTGGAGTCGGAACGCAAACAAATATAACAGAGCATTCAGATACTAAAGTCTCCAAAGAATTTTTACTTCGAGACCGATCAATATCATAAACTTTAGTTTGGAATTGGGCAATAGAATAAAATCTATCAATTCTTTGACCTACAACACCATTTCCAATAATCCCGATCATTTCCACAAAGCCTTAAAAGATCAAAACATTATAAGTGAAAAATTTCAATCATTTTTGACTTCTTTAGCAACAATTCCATCCCCGTCAAGAGGGAGACAAGAAATATTTTTTCGATAATCAAAATCTCCCCTACTTGAAGTGTGTAATTTCCAGAGGTCATATTTACGATAAGCGTTATCTCCTTGTAAATGAGTAACCCAAGAATCTGAAGAACGAATCTGACCACTAACTAAACCAGAAGCGGCAACTTTCATAACAAAACGGGCGTCCTCATGCCCATAAAGACGGTCTTCTGCAAATTTATGTTTTAACCAAAAAGATCTAGGTAAAGCGAGTGGTGCCCCATTAACCACTGTAGTGTGTTCAAAAAGTAAGTCAGCATGAATAGGATTAATATGTCCTGCAGTGGCACTTTTTGGAACTTCAGGAGTTCCAAAAAGATTTCTAACTTCTAAACAACAAGCCCCAAAACGTTCTCCGAAAAATTTATAAGATCCCCATAAAAAATAAAGCCAATCTTTGTAGACTAAAATATCATTATCTAATTTAATAAATAATTGACGAGAGCTCTTAGCGAGTATTTGATTAATTGCCCTACCAATACCTAAATTCTTTTTATTATCAATAATCTTAATTTGATGTTTAGAACCTTCTTTTTTTCTTTGGGCAAAAAATTGATGCAATTTAGTAACTGTCCCATCCGTAGACCCATTATCAGATAGGATAATTTCAACACTAGGTGCTGTATGCTTTAGAAGATTCTCAAGAGTAGCCTTTGTATATTTCCAACGATTAAAAGTGAGAATACCTATAGTAATTTGACTTCCATCATAAATTCTTTTTTTCATCATCTAAAACCACATTGTAAATATCTTTTTTAATTCTTCTCTTAAATCATTCCGAATCTCATTTTTTAGATCATCTAAAATATCTCTACGTAACTTTTTATACAATTCGACACCTAATTCTTCTTTTATATCTTTTTTAATGAGAGTGATTAAAGTATTTTCAGAATCTTTAATTAAATTTGAAGCAGGCGCTTTATTCCCAAGCTGAATTTGATCTCCCTCAAGAGGCAAACACGAAACACCTGCTTCAAATTTAAAACTTCTCCCAATTTTTGCAACATGATTTTTCCATAGATCATATTTTCGATAACGGTTGTCATGCTGAAGATGAGTTACCCAAGTAGTCGGTGAACGTAGTTGCCCACAAACTAAGCCTTTATTCCAGGCTTTTACAGCAAGTCGTGCGTCTTCATGTCCATAAAGACGATCCTCAGAAAACTTATGCCGCGACCAAAAAGATCGAGACATGGCCATTGTAGCTCCGTTTACAGCAGGAGTCCGTTCGAATAAAATCCCTCCCACTATTATCTCAGTTTTACCTTGAGTTCTTTTTCGTGACAGTCGAGAACGTCCATCAGTGTCACGAACTTCAAGACAGCAAACACCTAATCTATTTTTAAAATGTGCATAAACCAACCAAAGAAAATAAACCCATCTTCTACATACAAGAATATCATTATCTAATTTGATTAAAAGATCTCCTTTACTTTGACTAAAAGCTAAATTAACTGCACGACCTATCCCCAAATTCTTCTTATTTTCAATAATTTTGATATTGCGCTGCCCACTTTTCTTCTGGGCATTTTGTATATAAGTCTTCAATTTTTGGACCGTATTATCTGTAGAACCATTATCAATAATAATAATTTCAGTTTTTAAGGGAGTATGTTTGAATAAATGATTAAGTGTGCGTTCGGTATATGGCCACCTATTAAATGTTGTCAGAGCAATCGAAATTTTATGTTCAGGATAACTCAACATGCTAAAAATCTCTTTTCAAAACTTCGAACTTTTCCTCAGGATCTTTTTGGTATAATTTAAATTTCTTGCTATGCGTGAAATCTGAAAAAATCTGAGAATTCTTCTCAGACCATCTGTTTTTATTCCTTTTAGGCATACCTCCGTTTACTGATAAAAACTCAAAAAAACGTTTTGGTTGGTGGAGAGTGTAATAAGGAACCCATTTATATAAACCAGCTTTACAAATACGATAAGTCCATTCACAATGCTCATAACCATAACCTTTAAATGCCGGGTTCAAATAACCCACTTTCTGTAGCACTTTTTGAGTAATAAAAACAAATTGACCATTTAAATCTCCAGAACCATATAAAGGTATTCCTTTATATATCTTAGGTTTATAAGTTGCCAAACAACCATAATTAAAATGATGCAAACCTGTTTTTTTATGGGTATTTATAGTATATTGAAACAACTGAGGTTTCACCAATAAAATATCATCCTCAAAAAGAAAGATATATTCAAAGTTCTTGAGTACTTTTAAAAGTCTATTCTTATTTGCAGCGACTCCTTGGTTCTTAGCCAAAATCGAAACAATATCTTTTTGTTGTCTTAAAAAATTTTGGGTACCATCTGTGCAGCCATCAGAAGCAAATACAACGAGATATCCCTTTGTAAGATTAAATCTTCTTAAGGTTGCTAGAATAGATCGCACATTATTTAAACGGTTAAAACATGAAATGCCAATGCCTATTGTTTTATTTCGCATAACTTAGTAACAGATATAAGTTCTTTATGACCAAGAGAGGAAATTAAGGCAGGATCTGTTTGAATTTTCTTTTGATCTCACCAGCCTGCAACAGCATAATTTTAGAAGATTTGCCAGCCAACTTTTCAATATATCTGTACTGTTCTTGAGTATGTTTGTAAGGCGAAACATGGCTCACTTCATGAATGATAATACCTAAACCTTGATCAGTAAAAGGAGATTTTGTGAAGAACTCGCAATACTTATTCAAAGACTTTCTGTACAACCGAATCAAAAAGGCACCATTACCTTCACTCCCACAATCAGCAAGCCGTCTACCTCCTGGATAGGAGTTTTCAATAACCTCAACTCGCCAAGAATAAGAAGGTTCAAGCTGTTCAGCAAACCACTTCACAAAGTCAACGATCTTCTTATCTCTAGGACTAAGGTCTTCATATGAAGTGACCTTAGGCGTCCACTCTGAACTCTGAGTACGTCCAAACCAATCTAAATCTCCCTCCATAGTCTGCTTCATGAACTTCTTGACTGTTGGTCTTCTCTGCTTAAACGCTTTTCGCCAACCCTGAGAAAGATGCCCAGTTACAACGACTCGGGCCCCTTTCTCAGAAACTAAAATATTCTGAGCATGATCCAAATTAGTTCCTACAACCGTATTTGCCCCAAAGCGCTTCTGGATCACTTTATCTTGAACTTCTGGGTCTGAATCTCCGATTACTTGACCTACGTAATCTGCTGTTACTTCCTCTTTAGTTAGTTTAGATACACGACGCTCCAAAAGCTGTTTGTAAAGACGCTTTTTATAAGTCTCACGGATATGATTTCGCTCAGGTGGAATCGAAATACGTTGTAGAATATTCACATCATAAGGATAGTCAAGTAGAACGTCAACAGGAATGCCCATTTCATAGATATAAGCAACATCATGTTTCTTCTCATAAAGTTCAACAGTAGTCATTCTAAGTTTTTCATGTTCTCTTAAACTATCATCATAAATAACAGTCTTTAAATTAATCTCATCATACTCCTCGAGTTTTTCTCGAGGTTCTATTTTAAGACCATTAATGTAAAAACTAACATTTTCTGGGATAATCAAAAATTGACACCAAGAAATAATCTTATCAATTGACTCAGATGGCCATTCTGTAATAAACAATCTTAGACAGGTACCTTTTTCAGTTCTATCAGGAAGTTCTTTGCGTTTACTCTTTAAGATATCAAATGAAATTGAACCATTTTGGGAAAATACCAAAGCTTTATCTGCGACTATAATAAGTTCTTTAATTCCACGTCCCATTCTACCACGACTTGTCGGCTTGAGTCTCTTATCTGTTTTAAAGAGTGTCCAAAGGGTGCTGAGATCTCGAACCCCTCCTTCGCAATCGTCTTCTATTTGAAGGATGATTTCTTCAAATTCTTCCTTAATATCGAGTTTAAAACAAGTTGGACTCTCATCAAGTATGTTTTGAATTGCCTCACGCACTAGTTCTTCAGGAGATCGAGAAAGATTCTTTTTTCGCCAAGCATCCAAATCAACTTCTAGCATAACTATAACTTCTTTCTTTTTATATTGTACAAGAATGGCACAAAGATATTTACAAAGTAAACTTTTTAATAATAACAAGATAACTGAAGTGCTTATTTCAAGAAGGAATCATATGACCAAAATTTTGTTTTCTTAGGTCTTGGATCATAATCTCGAGTGAAACTATGAGTCCACTCTGGGTGGACAAAGTTTTGATTCGGACGGACAGCATAACCTGAAGGATCGAGCAAAAGTTTAAATATAGCAGTACCTGGAACTACAAGACATTTAACACTATTTTCAATTAAATTAATCCATCGCTCTGCTAAAGATTGATCAGTTCTTTCTCCAATCCAGTCAGCATCTGGAGGTATGAAAACAAGCCCTTTCTCTTTCTGAACTTCTCTTACAAAGTCAATAAACCACATATAGTGACGAACAGGTGCGATATGTGGGTTCTTCCTAAGAGCAAAAGTTCTACAATCGACAATCGTTAACTCTTTTGCTTTAACAAAAGGAATATCAGGATGAGGAGAAATTAAATGCTTAGAATTCTGTTCTAGATCAAATGTACTCTTCTTACCTACTAATGAAGTAATGCAAGGTACCCATTCAGGTTTTTGGATGAGATCACTCAATGAAAACCAAGTCCACCTTTCCATGTTTTTGATATACGGCGTACGGATCCTTTCCTTCGGGGCTATAGAAACAAGCGCGATTCTGATCTATAAACTTCGAAGATTTAATTAAACCATAACCATCCATATCAAAACAAACGACCCAATTAGCAGTCTTTAATTGTTCCATATGATTTGGTGTAATTTCAATAGAACCAAGACCAACTATATTTTTATAACCACTCTCATTAAAAGCAACATAATCAAGAAAACCTTCGCATAAAACCAGTTGTTGACCTTTGCTACATTTATGAAGACCAAAAGTAGCTTGCTGACCAATAGGAAATAACCACTTGAAACTATTTTGAACAATCTGAGGGTTGAGTATACGAAAGCCTATCTCATTAATCTTGCCTTCCCAATCCCTACTAGGAATTACCATAAATTGAGCATTAAAAATACTTACACCGGCAGATTTCCAAAAATTAAGCTGCTCTTTGTTAAATAAAACATAAGCATTTTCAAAACAATTCTGTTCTGAAACAGTAAACAAACCTACTTCATATTTATCAAGAATCTTAGAAGAAAGACCACGAAAATCTATATTTTTAGATTGTTTACGCGAAGTTATACAAGATTTAATGAAATCTTCAGATTGTTGGAATGAAAAAGATAGTTTACAGTGCTTTTGAACGTGTTTTTGGCCATAAAGACCTATAATAGAACGAGTGAGAGGTTTAGCAATCAAATCTATACCATCGTAGGCCAATTTATAACGAAATGCTTGCCGATCTATAAATGCATGTCTCATGCAACATTATACAAAAAATAAGAGTAGTTGTTAACTACTCTTATTTTAATTTAGCAATCTATTCATAATCAGCGGGATTTATATTCATCACTTTAAAATACTGATCAGCGTTTGTTGATATATTTTTCTTTACAGCATCTATATGTTTTTTCATCTCATCATCACTAAGTAACATGAGTATTGATTTCACAAATGCTGTAGCTTTGCGCGCAAGATCTTCAAAAGCATTTGGAAAATATATCTCGTCTGTTATCCACTCGAGCGTTTTGGCTGGGTCTTGAAGAACATCTTTCTTAAAAATCTCAATAGCTCCAGATGAAAGATTTCTATTTGAATAATACATATTTGTTAAATCTGTAATCGACTCTTTTGCAGTAGAATTTACTAACGCTTGGGCTAGGATTTTTGGGTAACCTTCTGACCAGTCAAGATAACTCCACCCAGACGGAAACCAATTATGGGGCGCCCCAGCATTCATCATCTTGGTAATTTCATCTACACCGAGATTATTAAGGTAATCCATAAAATCAGCGTAGACATCAAATTCTTCTGCGTCTCTTCCTTGCACTGCCTTTTTCTGTGTTTTTGCTAAATCTTGAGCGATCTTTTTGAGTTCTTCTGCTGGGTTCATTTTTTCTCTCCAAATGAATCAAACTAAATAATATTTAATAATAAACCATAGACTCTAAAACAAGTGTTCCGCCTGTGGTACTAACTACATCAGTTGCTGTGGCTAAGAAATCATGAAGATCTTCATAGTCTACTGGAAGGTCAGATGATTCTGGCTCAACTACTTTATCAAGAAAAGCACTCATTGCCATGCCGAAGTCTTCTTCATTTTCTCCCAGTTTAAAATCTCGAGCGGATTCTAAAAGATCCTCTGGGACTCCTTTTAATACGGCAGTTATCTTTGGAGATCTTCCAGTACTGGGTGAAGAAACTTCGAGTGAGACACCTCCAGTGAAATCCTTCTTCCAATTCCATTTTAAATCTTCTTTATCAAGTTCTTCTGCGATCTTTTTGAGTTCTTCTGCGGAGTTCATGTTTGATTCTCATTAAAAACTAATTTTTAGAGTTCAGGATGTCCTTCAGGAATTCTCCAGATAATCTTACCTGGCTCCACTTTATACACAACATAAAGTGGAGTTTCAAAGGCATCCTCAATTAAATCTGGATCATATTTATCCTGCACTTGAGGACGAATAGTTTTCTCAAGTTCTTCTCCAAGTTCTGTATCATCTGCAGTTTCCATTGATTCCAATGCCAAATTAGTAATATATTCAGGCAAACCTGACATCTCAATTGTTTTTGAATCAACTCTATGAATTTCAACTTCTTCATCTCTCTTCAAATTTTGCTCTAACTCTGCAGCGATCTTTTTGAGTTCTCTTGCTGGGTTCATTGTGTGTCCCTTTAAAAACCAAAAACTAATTTTTAAATCTCGATAATTAGTAGATTATTTAGAAAATCTAGAAATAAATTTAGTGATCTACCGTTAGCTAAAGCACATGGCTTTCTTTGTTTTGATTCTTGTGATAGGACGATCTACCCCAGGAGTTGGGCCATTAACCCAGTGGCAGAAAACTGTTTCAACATCTAAACTAGAAAAATCACGAAGACAGCGAAGCAGGTCTTCTTTGCTAAAAATTTTTTCGTCATTCAGTACTATCTTCATTTTTAAGACTCCTATCTTGATTAACAGGAACTAAACGATACAAAGAGTCTTGATAACAAACAATTTTCTCTTCTTCATTATGGAAGAAAACATCCCTTGGTTTTAAAAGATAGGGCAAAACGAAAAGAAGAACAAAAAATACTGTGCTCAACAAAAAGATATAAATAAAAAATGGAAGATTATCAGAAAAGAAATTCTTGGCTGTATGTTTTAATCCGGGAGGCCCTGGTAAAGGCATCCAATGGGTTATATCTGAATAACCTAAACCTTCATCAGTATGATAACTATGGCGAGGAGTTTTATCAGAAGAACAAGCATCTCCTCCCACCCATTCAAAAATACATGAAACAACTCCACTTTTAGGACCATAAGCTATGACATGCATTGTATCATGAAAACTATTAATAAAACCGGGCTGAGGGTGCTTTCCATCTTGACAATCAATCCATTTGCTCATTGATAAACCTCATAACTTCGTTTCATTCCACATTTGGAACAAGTCCACACTACATATTCAGGATAACTCTCTCTGCTTTCAGGTAGATAATCATGGTCACAATCAGAATCCCCTCCTGAGCTTACACCAGTAAAGGGACAACAATAATCAGGCAATTCAATCTTTCGATTCATTTTGAGGAATCCATTCTCCAAAGATCTCTTGGGTTTTGAAATTCCAAGACATGCGAGTGATTCCTACATAGTAACTAGAAGCAATTTCAAAGGATGACGAAGAAGCTGAGATAATCTGATTTAAAGTGAGCAAAAAATCCTCACTTGTTGCCGCTGTACGCAATTCAAACATGCATATCTCTTTCAACGTTTGATTATATAATTAGAAGCTTATGAATCTTCAGATGAAAACTTAACTCTTAAACCTTCGGACTGAGCATCATAGAGAAGTTTGATTTCTGAAGGAGTGAAAGACTTAGTTGGAAAAATCAAAACTGATCCAATTTGCTTACCAGACAAGTCCATCCAGGAAATAACATCAAACAGTGCTTTTAAATAACCCTTCCTAACTAAATCTCTATCAGTGAAGCTGTTCACTGTATCGCATTCTTGAGCTTCTAAAACATTTAGAATTTCATCTCGAATTTTTAAACGTAATTCTGCCATTTCAACAAAATTTTGACCGTCAAACATAATTAACTCCCTAATCTAGACGTGTTAAACCCAGTTCGATAAAAGAATCTTCTACAATTTTATCAGGCTCGAATTCTAAAACTTCTTCAAAAATCCATTCATGTCCGCAATAAGGACATTGACATCCGTCAATGTCTGGAACAGTACAATCATTAAGATCTCCTAGGTTAACATAACAATATTTTTTACAAGCAGGGCAATAAACTTTATCGTACATCAAGAGACCTTTGAATTATTTTCTAAGTTTTCAGTTTTTCGTTTTTGTACATCTTTAATCCTGCTCAAACTCCATTCTTCTACTTCCACTAAATTATTAGCCTTCTTTAAAGTTATAAATAGTGGGTTTTTAACATTTAAATTTCGACCACCTATTATTAGTTTACCTTGTTGACTTTTCAATGAGCATCCTAGACTCTTTAGACGTTTTCTAAGATCTCGAAATTTCATCTTGACCTCCACAATGCTAAGACCACATAGACTTTAAAAGAACTGAACAGTATTTAAGCAAAGTCCAATCCTCACATTTCACAAGCCCCTCCCATAAGGGAGCTTCATGTTTTGGAACTTTCTTTGCTAAAACATGCAAAAATCTTCGGCAAATCCTGGCAATCTTTTTGACTTCATCTTTCTTTGCTTTGTTCGCAGTTTCTGCTACATACATACCTTCAGACAGCACGCTATGTATTTTAGCCGCGGTTTTTTCTTCTGGTTCATTATCAAGAGACTTAATGTTTGTTTTACCGAAGGCTACTGCAAGTTCACTCCAATCTCGACCTTTAAATCTGTAACCTTTTAAAAAGGGCATTTTTAAATCTTCCTTAAGATAGTGAAAACAAAAGAAACAATCTTAGTGAGCAATCTATTTAAAATTGGATGTTTTAATCTCCATTGAATTTTTTAAAAATAGACCTCAAATTGTTCTCTATCCTTAAATCGAAGACATTCAAACTCATTTTTGCAACTACTTTTTTGTAGATTTCTGACACTTAGTATCAAACATAAATTTCCTCTACTTTTGCTTAGGCAGAGGATTAAATTTTGGATTGATAAAGCCATTAACCTCTCTCCACCAATGTTCAATATCATCAGATCTCCAGGAAGACTTCATCTCGTCATCAAAATCCCAAGGAAATTCAAAGCCGTCCTCAAATTTTATCCCAAAATGAAGTTGTCCATTAGTAGAAATACCCATTAATCAGAACCTTGAAAGAACTGTAAAAGAAAGAGGAAAACTAACAACTAAAACGGCATCTTTTTCTTGTAGAAACCTTTTCAGGTTGTATTCTAAGATCTTCGAAAGATTCAGTAGTCAAATTGCCTTCAGTAGTTGCTATAAGTGTATCTCCTTCTTTAAATACAAGATCACTCTCACTAAGCAAATTGCCTTCAGAATCCTTAATTTGAAGTTTAGCTTTTTTCATTCTTGTGTCTCTCCAATTGAACACAGTCTTCGCACAACCAAAGCCTAGTTTTTGAGGGACCAATAGAATAACCCTCTGTCAGAGTCCCAATTCGTCCTACAACACTTTCTCGAATTTCAGGACTAGTTATTTTCTCAAGGTCAAGATCCTTAGGATGAACTCTCTCTTGATTTGTTATCACAAAATTTTGAGGTGCTACATCATAGGGAAGAAGAGGTTTTTCTTCACCGCATCTTTCACAATGTTCAGGTTTCTCTAAAAAACTATGCTTCTTATCTTTTATCTTTTCCTGTGGAACATAAACAATGTAATTAACACCATCCTCTTCCCAGGTTACTGCTTCAAAATCTTCTGGACAACGCATAAATTTCTGACCATCATAAGTCCTACCATCATGAAGTGTAATCTTTAAATTAATCATAATGTCTCCTTCAAAACGAATCTACGGGCCTTAAAAGGACCCTGCAGGGCCCACTGAAGAGAAAAAGTTATTTCTGTTTCTCTAGCAGTAAGTGCAGAACACTTAATTTGAAGATCAAAAGCAAATTTCCCATTTTCTTTGGGCTGGCCGAAAACATATAATTCAGGTTCTTCAATTAAGCGAGTACAATAAAATAAATGTCCATAAACTTCAAAGAGACTACCAGTCCCAAATAAAGTGCTTGAATTCTTACCAAATTTTCGAAGAGCTACCACACTGGCGGAAGAACCTACAATAAAGCCCTCAAATTTTTCTAAGTGACTTTTGAGTTCAGAAGGGAGTATGGTGGTCGTCTCTTGTTCTCGAAGTTGCTCTAACCAAAAACTGTCAATTTGCTCTGACATCAAAGATACAAATTTATCGCAAGGTAGTGTGATTTGTTTTGCATCTAAATTTATGAACTCAGCACAAAATACCTTGGGTCTTGTACCCAAGGATGAATGCGCTCACTTCTTCTTTTGTTCTTCAATATATTTCTTGATTGTTTCTTCATTAACTTGACCTACACCACCATAATAAGTGCTTTTTGACCATAAACCACTACCCCAGAATTTTTTACCTTTTAATTCAGGAAACAAAGTAAAAATTTGAACCGCAGTGATACTTTTAATTGTTTTAACAATATTAACCGGGGTTACAAACGGGTCTATTTGTAAAAATATATGGACATGATCAGGCATAATTTCAATGTTTTCCACTAGCCACTTATAATTAATGCAAATTTCACCAATCAAATGTTTAAGATGTACTTCAATAGGTCCAACTAAAACTTGATGTCTAAACTTTGTACAAAATACAAGATGAAGACCAATTTGATGTACACAATGAGAAGATTTTATTAACTTCATGTTTCTTCTTTTTAATCAGTAATTATTTACTAATTATACAATTAATAAAGTATGAAGAGAACAATTAAAATTCGAGTGACATCAGAAAGGCCAGAGGATCTTCTATCTCTTATGGAATCTTATAGTCAAATTTACCAAATACATTCTAACTGGGCTTTTCAAAATAAAACCTACTCAAAACAAAAAGCACACGAATCTCTTTATCTAGATATCAGAAGATGTTATACAGATATACCATCGGCCTTAATTCAATGTGCTAGAGATAATGCTCTAGAATCAGTCAAAGCAATTAAATTTAAAAGACAACCTAAACCTAAAAGATATGCCACTATCAGATATGACCGCAGAACCGCAACTCTAAGAGGGGAGCAACTTACTATTTCTTCAATAGGTAAAAGACAAAAATTTATTTTGACTATACCAAATTATTTTAAAGATATTTTGAACACTTGGAAATTTACAGGTTGTACTTTGTCATATAATAAGAAAAAACAATTTTGGTGCCATTTGAACTTTGAAAAAGAATCTCCAAACAAACAAACAGGTAAGGCTTTAGGCATTGACCTTGGCATTCATAATATGGCGATGACATCAGATGGAGATAAATTTTCAGGCAAAGAAGTTAAAGCCCACAGAAGACGCTACCTTTACAATAGAAAAACCCTGCAGACAAAAGGCACTCCTTCAGCCAAAAGAAAGTTAAAACAACTTTCTGGTAAGGAGAAGCGGTTCAGTCAGCAGGTTAATCATAACATTTCAAAACAACTTGTTCATCTCCCAGTTTGTGTTCTTGTGTTAGAAGATTTGTCTAAGATAAATAAAAAGAAGGGTAAACATTATAACAAACGCATTTCTGATTGGTCATTTGCGCAGCTTCAAAAGTTTATCTTCTATAAGGCTGAGGCTCTGGGTAAGACTGTTGTATTTGTTGATGCTAGATATACGTCACAAAAGTGTAACTGTTGCGGATATGTCTCTAAAACAAATCGAAACAAAAACAAATTTACTTGTATTAAATGTGGTTACTCAGAACATGCTGATGTGAATGCTGCAAAGAACATCAAAGATAATTACAAACTCTCTACCCAAGTAGGTAGAGCAGGGTGCAGTCAATCACCCAAATGTAACACATCTTATGATGTAGTTACAAGCCTTGGGTCTCGTACCCAAGGTAGTTGACTCTCACACTTTGCATGAGCAATTTTATCAGAGTGACGATGAAATAACCATCGCTTAAGAAATGTCCAAGGATAAAATGTTAGACGATAATGCCAAAAATGAAAACGAGGATGTTTCCACCAAGGACGCATCAGACTTAATAAATTAATTGCAATAAGTCTAAAGATCTCTCTCATTTCTTGGAAGTTACCCCTTTTCGATGCATTTCCTGAAAATTATCAACAGGGTTAGAAGCAAGCCTTGCTAAATGCATCATTAATCTAGGAGTCATTTCCTTTCGCCACACACGCCAAAGAATTGTTGAAGAAACTCCGAATAGCATCTCAAAACAAGAAGTCTGTGGACGGCCTTCTCTATCAAGAAAACATTGTTCAGTTTCATATTCAAAATCGGCTTCATACATTATTTTTTTGTAATCTTTGGAATCATGCTTAAGTTGCTGGGTGCCAAACCAGTCACAAGAATCATCAAAGCCATCCTTCTCGGGATCTTTATGCCAAATAATTGCCATTGTCTCTCGGTAACCCTTTGGAAACATCTTCTCTTTACCAGGCCTATGTTTCCACCAAGGATATTTAATTTCAAGAACTCGAGTGTATGGATCATGCAATAGAATACCCCTTTAATTTGTTAAAGATTATAGCGGTGCCGAACTAATTCAAGGTTTTCTGCAATTTCTTTTGCTGCTTCTTCTTTCATATTTGGGTAGTTCTTATGAATCGATTCTACTAAGGTTTTAATTTCGAGCAAAGAACCTTCTTTGAGAATATCAAATTCTTGGCGCATTCTTTTTAATTCCTGCCGTAATTGAGATATCTCGCTATCCATCTCTAATGCAATTGAAGCAATCCATTCTGAGCGTGTCATTTCACTAGCTTTTTCGTCTGGCAAGATTAATCTCCGCTATCATTTTAGATATTTTTGAATGAATTGGTATTAGACCACCCAAAAGGATAAGCTTTTGCTTCCGGCAACGCAGCCAAGATGTTCTGAACCCCTGATTTATTAAGGCTGTGTACCCATATCCTGGGAGGTTTAAAATGAGGATTTAATTCAAGCCATTGGGCTACTGCATAACCAGTCCCTACCCCAGATTCAACCATTTCTTTGCCCCCGAGATCATGATCAAGCCATAACTCATCCCATTGTTTTTCCTGAAGTTGTTCTATACAATCAGTAACAGTATCAACTATAACTACTGTACTTCCAATGAATTTCTGCCGAAATGCTTTGACACGTTCTGGATTATCTTCGAGTATTAGAATCTGGGCCATTTTAAAACCTCTACTATTTTACAATTGAAACCAAGATCAATCAACCAAATTAACAATCACTTTTCTATTCTTACTTAGCACATAAAAATGACTATTTAAATGCCCTTCAGGGAAGAGATCTAATCTACAAACCATAACAGATGACCAAAGTATGGCCATAAAACCATATTTAATAAGAGAAGGACTCATAATTAAATCGAGTACATCCCTTCCAAATCTTCTAATGTCTGAATAGATCTTAGGGGTGAAAACACAAGCAATAACTCGTTCATCTTTTTCTTCGATTTTAGCAAAAACATCTGATAAATTGTCTGGAGTGAGGGTTTTTAACTTCTGCTTCATAACAATATCATTGTCGGATATGCTTATTCGAACCTTGATTAAATCAAGAAAATCTGGTGCTAAAATATCTAAAGGCCAAACAAATTGCTCTGAGTTAGTTTTAAGTCTTAAAATTAACTCAGAGTTGCTTGGAATCTTTTCGACTAATTCATTCTTTTGTAATTGACGTGCTTGAGCAGGATATAGATCAATAAGTTCAGTAAGATTTGGTGCTAAAAGTTTAATTTTTGTGCTCGTGTTAGACATGGATAAGGCCTTCTAAAATAAGACGAAGTTATCTCACCTAACTAGGAGGCGGTCTAAAATCTTAACCAAACTTTGGTTAGTGCTAATTATACAAAGTGGGGTTAGTATAAGTTTGATGTTTTCACTTTAGGGTCTCCTTTCTCTGATGTCTTAACTGATCTATTTTTTGTACCCAGCATTGGGAGTGAATATTTCTTTATCTAATGTTTCTCTTATTTCTCCCATCGCCCACAATTTGCTTTCGCCTGCCCTCTGGCACATCAATCCAACAAAAGCATTCGCCGTCGCCGGAAGCACGACTCCTGAAAACTATTACGTTTTCCATCTTAACTCTCCTCTCCTACTGTTAAATTCCCCTTAGTGTCTGCTGATATGCAAGATTCTCCAAGCGCTCATCCTCCAGGGACTTCCGTGCAAGGTTAAGCCCATGTAGGATCAGCCGCTTCCTCTGGTGCTCTTTCGAGCAACAAGCGCAATCGTAGCCACCATAAAGAAGGTAGACCCTTGCAGATTCAAGATCGCTCCATGTTAGTGCTGTCTTCATTGTACTTTTCCCTACAGTAGGTTTGGCCACACATCAGGAGCCTGACTCATTTTAGCCTGAATGTTGCGTCGTACCCTGTCAATGACTGGCCCTGGACCAGTCCGACGTCGAATCTCATCAATGGTACGAATCCTTCCACAAGAACGACATTGCCATAAATCGCCCCACGCTTTCTCCCACTGGATTTCTCCGCATTCGCATTCGTTCATTGCACTTTACCTCAACTGTTCAAGTAAACTGCCTTCATTGCTTTTCGAACATTTTGTCTTTTGCCTGCTGCATGTCATCCAAAATAATTAAGATGTCCTCACAGACGGCAATCATCAGGTTTCGATTTTCTGCGGGAAGATCCTCCCACGGCACAGCCGTTTCGGGCCGGGTTTTGTACCCAAACTCCGGAGCCCGCTCTTCGTATCTCTTATGGAAAAACCTTGCCATTCGAACTGCGTTCATCTTCACTCTCCTATTATCTTGCAACGTCTCTTGAAACCTGATATCATACTCCTGTCAACCAAACCCGGGCCTCAGCATCGTGCTGGGGCCTTCTTTATTGCTCTCGTACAGAACTGCCTTGCTCTTTTACGGAAGTGTATTGCAGATCCGCTGCAAACACAGCAAACGTGCGAGCCATCTCCAGAAGACGAGACTTGCACCTCTCATAAATTACCGGTAGATCGTCGTCATTGTCCCATGTGTCATCGTTCTCCGAGTCCCAAATGACCTCGCGCCCCAACATGATTTGGAAGTAACCAGAACATGGGGCGCACAAGTAGGCGAACATTGGTGCCTCTCCGTTTACAGCAAAAAGATTCTCTTCGAATTCGTCCGCGAGAAGGTCAACTGCTCGCTCCACTTCCTTGCGTAGTTCTTTGTATGCCATTACTCCTCCGTTGAACTGCCTTGCTTTTCGTCTGTTTTGTCTTCTTTCACTCTTTTGGTAAACTGCTCAATTGTGCTTTGGCCCAGGTCTTCCACTTGGCTGCGTGGCGTTTGAGTTTTGCCCTGGCCTCGGTCGCGGTCATGCCGTGGTCCCGACGGAAGCGGCGCCAGAGGGTGCGCCTATAATTCGTGTTGTCGCCTGGGGTCTGGATGTCATTCATGGCCCGGATGTACCACCACCCATCACCGTCCAGGATGGAACATCCATCCGGATCGCCGTGTCTGTTCGCCGGACACCTCCTGCAATGATAAACGAACCCAGCCTCCGCCCGAAGACCACACACGCACGGACGACAAACGCTCTTACCCCGTGCGATAGCTTCGTATGCTGGCACCAATCGTTCTAGCACCAGTTCTGCAAACTTTTGTGTCTTAGTCATTTTTTTATCCTTTTTTTAGTGCGAAAAGTTAAATAAGAGCCGGTGAGCGGTGGCGTTTTCGCCGGCGCCATATCGCCCCATCGCCACGGAGCACCCCTCGCCGGGGCAAGCACTCCATTTCGTCCGGCCAAGGGACTGGTGAGGAGCAAACCAGGCCGAAAGGCGCGGGCCGGATTTGAACCGGCTTGAGAGGTTGCTTCCACTATGCAACATGCTGGGGCAAAAATCCCTGTTCTCTCGGGCTGCAATTAATGCCCGCGTGTTCCCATCACGCCGCCGCGCCATCTTCACTCTCCTGTCAAATTGCCTTATTCTCCTGTTATTGCATGATGGGCAGCGCCTGCTCTACACTTTGCACAATCACACCGCCATTCGAGTAAGGCTTTCAATCCTTCTTTGGTCATTTTCCACGACAAGGATTCTGGATATTGATGTCCGCATTTGACACATTCCCACAGCAGCCTTGCACCACTACGTTCAGCCGCGCATTCTACGTCTATATCTGCTGGATCATTGGACAATCGCCGTAGGCGCATCAGCACTTCAAGCATCGCCGGATTCGGGTATTTACAACGATCAGGTTTACTTGGCATTTGTTTGCTCCTTACTGAGAATGGATTTATACGGATCAGGATACTCCTGCTCGTATTCCGCAAGCATTTCACGAGCGTGCGTTGCCGCATTTTTTGCACGTTCGATTACATCTTCCATGAAGACGCAGGTACCGTAAGGCCCAATATCCTCCAGGGCCTCAATCGTTTCCGATAGGATCGTCTTGAGGCGAATGCGCGGATCCTGGCGTCTTCTGTGTTTCAGCATCAAGTTTCCGTTTCAATTGGACCGTATCTATTACTACGTTACGATTGTGCAGCACCTTTCTTTGATTGCATGCCGCAAGATTTGCAATTGTGGCGGGTAAATATCGTCATCGTGTAAATCAACGTCCATGCCGTGTTCTTTGCTGAGGTAGTCCGAAATCAAAACAGCCAATGTTGACTTTCCAGAACCAACGATGCCGCTGATTGTGATATGAAGATTGGACTGTCTTTCTATTGTTCTTTCCTTCGTTGAATTGAGCAGATCCAATTGCTGCTTGAGTTCAGATACTTCTTGGCGCAGACGGTCACGCTCCCATCCGATTGCACAAATTTTATCTACGATGTGTGTATCACTAACTTTGCCCAGGAAACCGTCTGCAACTTCGTGTGCCTTCTTCAGCCATGTTTCAGCTCGATCTTTTTCGCGGACTATCTGTGCTATCGGACGGCCCAGACTTTTGTCTATGATATCGGCGGTATACAACGTTGATTCCCACGTGTTATCTCCGTACTCCGCGCAAAGTTGTCGCAGTACTTTGATCGTTTCTTCTCGTTCGATAAGAAGCGCGGCCGCTTTGCGCATTTCCTTGTCCGTTCCGGGCTCAATCATATCCAAATGACGTACCGCGTTGACCATACACTGCAACCATGCGGCGCGTTCGCCTAATTCGAATTTAAGTTCCTCGCGGGCCATCTGTTCTTCATTTGGTTCATCCGGCATCATCTTCCTCCTGCTTGAAGTGGTTGAAGCCTTCCATCGTGATATGTAGTTTCCAGTGAAAAGATAATTGCATGTCTTTATCCATGAATGGCACAAAAGGACAATCTGGGGGAATACGGCGAGCAGCGTACACTACTCCATCTTCTCCGACAAGTTCAAATTCACGGACGTATACTCTTTCACGTGGCATTGGGAAGGTTACATCGTCCGTGATTATGGCATCGTTCTTGTGAACTACGACGGCATGTACTGCTTCGGATTTGAGATTATCGTCTTTGTTTAACCGGATGTAGTATTTCATAGTAGCCTCCTTCAGTCTGTCAGTACCGATAGATATGCTTAACTATGAATGGGTAATTTATTGATTGCTTTTTCTCTGAAGAGTTAGATTCAACAAGCCACTCAACATGTTCCCTGATGTCCGACTCTACGCAATTATCATGATTACTCATTTCAGAATTGATATTGCTACCCCATATACGAATAACATCAACACGCCATGTTTCATTGTTAACCTCAATGGACAGTTTCTTATCGCCACACCATGCCTCAATTAAATAATCTGAAGTTATTGTTTTGGCGTTATATTGTCTAAGCATTTGCAATATCGAATGCTTCATTTGTTCAGTTCCTTAGTTTTGTCTGTCTTGCTCTCCCGATATTTAGTAATAAAGGAAGTTTCCTTCTCTCGGTTGGGGTTTGGGGTCCGGATGTCTATTACGAGCACTTTTGATAATATTTTCCATGAAATTCCGGTCGGTTAGATCATATAGAAGATCAATAAATTTACCGATACAACCCGTCTTAATTAGGAATTGTGCAAATATTTTCATGTCTTTGGCATTTTCCATCATTCCCTCCCTTAATCTTGCAAATCCAATAAACTGCCTTGTTCAACACTTGCGATTTCGTAGCAATTGAAGGTGTTCTCGGCTTTCTGCGCCCGTTCGCACGGCTCGTCTGTATCAAGGATTCGCGTTTCCATGGTTCCACCTTTCACATGAATCTCACCACGCTACTGAATGGTAGAGCAGGAAGCAACCCAACTTAGGATAGCCTTGATCTTTGGTTTCTATGCCTGTGCCGGTCACTGGCCCTGGGTACTCGTCCCCGACTACATAGACCTTTTGATCTCCCAAACGAAAGCAATCTATTTAGACATAAACGCTTCTACTTGTACCAAGTTTTCGGCTTCGAGAAGCACGCCGTATCGTCGCTCTTTCCCTTGGCCTTCGTGTCCTCTGACGATCAGCTTCCCGCGCTCACTTTTTAGGCAGCGACCATGTGATCTTAGGTGCTTCCTGGCTTTCGAAAATCGGCTCATCTTCACTCTCCTTAACCCTTGTTGGATTCAATGTTCTTCCTATTTTACAAATCACCAGATGCCTTGTTTAAGCGCTTGTACGTTAATTTTTGAGAGGTCGTAGTTTGAGGTGACATCGTATGGTGATTCGTTTGGTTTGAGTTTGAGTTTTCCTCTGAGACTTCGAATGTCTAGGGCAGGAATAAGAAAGAGAGCGAGGATTTTTCTATAAGATCTATTTAGACCAACAAAAAAGTAATTATCTGCGAGTTCTCTTGTTTTGATTTCTTTTCGCTTAAAATTAAAACAACCATTATTATCAACAGCACTCGTCTTAACATCTATTTTACCCAAAAAAGGCTCAATAAAGTCATAAGGTGAATCAATACCTTTTTCTATAAGCATATCTTTGGCTTGTGGGTATAACTTGAAAAAGATTAGTTCTCCTAAACGGCCTTTCCATAATGGAATCATTTCCTGTAATTTAGTTAAATCATAAGCCCACTTAGGGTGCACTTTAAATAGCTTTTCAAGGTAAAGATTGAGGTTGTTGAGGTCATAGAGATGAGTAACTTCAAAGGGTTGTAACCACAAAAGAGCATGATCTTCTACTACTGTTTGAGCATCATAACAAACAACCATAGAACCGCTCAAAAAGATTTTTCGAGGAATAAGCCAAATCTTCGCTATTTCTATTCTTCCTTTTTCGAAACCTATACAAAATAAATAGTCACAATCTTTTTTAGCATGTTTTTGAAAAGGCCAAGATTTAGAACCGAGGCGTTCTACAGGTTGACAAGTTTTAACATCTACCCGTTTTAAAATAGAATGATCAAAATCATAAGAGGATGTATCACTTTCTTCTAAATTTAAATCCCGACTATCTGGATAAAGATACAAAAATAGAGTTTCACCAATACGTCCGAAAAACTTTTCATTTTTTCGCATTTCAGAAAGACGTTGTAAAAGAATTTCTTCTGAATATTTTTGGAATGTGGGTCTATATTTTTGTAAGCGTTCTACAACCTCATCAAAACCTTTAATTTCGCATTTAGGACAAAGATATCTAGAGTTCTTATAAGAATCATCAAAGAATTCTTTTTGGCACTCTTTACAAATTTTCTTTCTCTTCTGTTGCTGAGATTCTTTCTGAGCCAATTTTGAACATTCAAAACTACAACGGAATTGTTTCGAATGCTTAGGTTTAAATTTCTTGCCACATTGTGGACAAATCATTTCTAGATATTGGTCACTTTTCTTCATTTGTTATTCCTTAGTCCAAAGATTTACATGCAGAACATTTTGAATGCTTAGCATTTTTAGTTAAATTATCCCCATGAAAAATTTTTCCGCACTTTCTACAGAAACGATAATTTACATGTTCTTTTCTTGGAATCATATTCTTTAGCAAGAAATCAACTAGATCTTTTGAACAAACCAAACAATATAAAGGAGTATCTTTAGTATACCAAATTACTTCTTTGTTACAACGAGAACAAATTGGTACTGGACGGGTTTTGAGTTGGCGGCAGGTGGGGCATTTGCGGAATTGACCTTTGCCTCTTAGTTCTTCAGGTACTTCAAATGACTCTCCACACCAAGTGCAGATTTTCTTTTGGGGGCCTTTATCTAGACGTTGTGAAACATAATTTTCTTTGTAATGTTCTTTAAAAGATTTATCTTTACATTCTGGAGAACAATATTGTGAGTTGCAAGATTGGCGGATGCTAACCCTATAAGGTTTATTGCAGTATTTGCAGTATTTTGTAGTGAGACGTTCTGACATTGGTGTATTCCTTAATTCTTGACAAGTTAAACAATATCTAGAAGAGTTCGCATAAGAATCATCGTAGAAAGATTGTCCACATTGTTTACAGATTTTATTGCGTTTGGCTTTGTTTTGTTCTTTCTTTCGAGCGTCGTGACCTGTGCGAGAACATTCTTTAGAGCAATAAATGCTATGGCTTGCGTTATTTGTCTCAAACTCTTTCTTACAATCAGGGTGTTGGCAGATTCGGGTCTCAAAAATCTTACCTTCTGCAAAACGTCTTTTAACAGTGACAATCTGTGGTTTTGCTATCTTGCGAGAAGGTGTTCCATTCAGATAGTCTTGAGGAATTTTATACATGAGATCTTTGGTGACATATTGTCTTAAATGGTCATAAAAATCCTCTGATGAGTCAGATAAAATTCTGAATTTACAAAATAACTTACCAGATTCTAAAGTAGAGATATTCCCAAAACAAGTATTAAGATTGTATTTTTCCCATAAAATCTTAACAATCTTTGTTTTAATTTCTTTAGAAATAAGGAGTGATGTCCCAATAACAAAAGAGCTATTATCAAGTTCTCCATCATCTAGATACCAAAAGGCTAGATGATCTAAACTTAAACGTTTTAATAAGTCGTCTGGAAACACTTTAATAGCTGGGCCTTTTTCTTGTTCCAAATAGTATAATTCGCGATAATGATTAAAAATAGGATGTCCTATAGTTTTAAATCCTTTGCATGAATATTGAGTATTAGAAACCTTTTCAACTTTAATCTTAGCAAGCCCCTGTCGAGTATTCTCTGTTAAAAAAGCATCAAGAATTTGAGCTTTGTATCGTAGATATTCAAGTTGCCCAGTAGAATGTCCACATCCATAATAACAAAGACCTGAAGAAGTAATACCAATCGTGCTATCGCCTAAAAGTGTACCCTCAATAAAACTTTGTTGAGATTCTGTTAATTTAATATCGCCCACGACCTTTTTCCATCTCTTAGATCGACGGATATTCCACTTATGTCGGGAACTATAAATATGATCATGGTTGTAACCCAGACGTTTAGCAATTTCGTTATCTGTTAAATTTTCCTCTTCAACTAGATATCTTAATAATTCATAGGTGAGTTGAGTTTTGTGTTCTTTCTTTGATTTTGCTTTTTCATACATTTGTTAACCTCCTTGATTATTATACAAGGCAATGTTAGAAAATTTTACGAGTTTTTTCAAAAAAAGGTATTCAAAAATCCTGAAGCCAATTGTGCGGAAGTTTATTTTAACAATAAAAAAGCCGGCCAAAATGACCGGCTTTTCTACGTTTTATGTGATTTTATGTTATCTTGTGATGTCAAGCCTGGTGAGTGCGAATGGGTTATATGCCCCGATCCCTAAATTCTCGAATATCGAAAATCCAATTGTTCTCGCCTTAGGATCATCTGCACTTAGAACCGTGAGTTCCGTACGAACGGGAATGCGGCCAAAGAACTCGGGCTCGGCACACACGTACACGCGTCCCACCGGCACTATCCTAGACACCATCAACTGGGCTCCCCAAAGGTTTGCCTGCAACCCAGTCTTCAGCAAGGTCGCCTGGCTCTCGATATCCAAGATATCACGGCCAAACTTCCTCACATCAGTGTAATCTCTCGCGTTGAAGAACAACCTCGCAACGCGAAGATCATGACGCTCGATCAGAGCGAAGGCATCTGCCAGCACATCGCCCGTGATTGGGGCAGCCACTGGGATATCAGGATTAGGAGCCAACCCACCAAAGCCAGCCGCCTGAATCGCATCCATGATGGCGAAGACCCTGGTATCTTCCTCCGCCTGAACCTCGCTCTTCGCCAAGTCCTGTGCTCTCTCGATCAGGTCATATCTGCGTTCCTTGACCTGAGTCAGCGGGATTTCAGGGTTGGATGCAATCTCAAAGAGAGGAAAGATCACTCTCTTTGGCTTCTGGATTGCCAGCACGTTTTCACCCTCTTCCCCTATGACGTATGCGACTGCATCTGGGTCCCTGTCATAAATAGGAAGAGCACCATCTGGCAGTTGCTCGACCAAAAAGGTCTTTCTGCCAATACTCGTATAGTCCCGACGAGCCCTAAGAGGCTGAATCATCGAAGCAGCCAACTTCTGTCGACCTGCAGCGGTCTTGATCAACTCCCCGATGATCTGACTCCTGGCCTCGTTGCTAAGGACTTCTCCATGTCCTTCGCCTGCCATCTGTAAATCCTCCTTTAACTTTGCTATCGCATCCATTAGACGCGAAGAGCAATCCTCATCGAGGTGTCCGCTGTCGTCGGCACCCTGGTCAGGATGGCCACTGGCTGATTGTTGGCTGCAGCGATGATTCCATTTGTTACCGTTGGTGGATAATTAGTGAGATCATCAGGAGCAACGTTTGTCAGCAGACCCGATCTGCTGTCACAATACAGCCTATCTCCAGCAGTATAAGTAAGAGTAGTTGCAGTGTGAACACCATAGGTATCCCTGGCATTCGTTTCATAGTACCTAACCTCGTATGTGCCCATGCTGTCGACATACGGGGCCCGTCCACTCGCTGCTGCCGAGGTGGACTGGAAAGCGTACCCAGCCGCATCATTGATGAACAGACCTAATGGTGTCTCAGAAAGATCCGGACTTGCAGCCGGAGTAGGTCCACCAATCAAATCCGTACCCTTAACCACTGCAACGCTACCAGCAAGCACGCCTGCCGGAGTCGCAGCTGAAAGGGTGGAATTGATGGTAGTCCCAGCCGTGAAATTCACTCTCGTGAATCCATTGGCATCCAAGAAACCAAGGCTGTTCCGGTGCCCGACATACAGAATGCGGAGTCCGTAATCGGCACCCTGAACGCTGACTACCATTTCCTTCTACCTCCCAACTTAAGGCCTAATAAACTATGGCTTTGCAGCCTTACACACTAAAGACATCCGAAACATCTGGATCGGATTTCCAAAGGTTCTCGAGTCTAACACCTGAACCACTCGCTTTCTTCACATTACCAAGTTTCTTGGCACCTTTCTTAGCGGCGGTTTTTGAAGGCGTTTCAAAAATCTGATCTAAAATAGCGCTATCATCGGAAGCGTTGATTTCGATTTCTTCCTCGCTAGCTTCCTTGTCTTCATCCTCGTCTTCATCCTCGTCGTCTTCTTCTGAAGTCTTTGACTTCTGGCACTCTTCGGTGCCTCCATAAGGCCCAGTGCCGTCAGGCTTACCAGGACCTTCAATTGCTCCTGCTTCTTTGGTCTCTTCGGCTTCCTTGGTTTCTAGAAGCTCGTACTTTCTCTTCAGCAAGTTGATAATTGAAGAAGTTGGAAGATCCATAAGTTCGACTGCCTGATCCTCAGCAATCTTTTCATCAGCTCCCGGCAGAAAAAGCTCAGCGATCTTTAAGCAAGCTTCGGCTTTCTTGCTGACCTCAGCCTTAATTCTCTCACGTTCTTTTCTTGCTTTACGAATAGCTGCTTGTCTCTTCGCTGCAGTAATAGGAGCTGGAAGCCCTACCTCATTCCTCTTATCCTTTTTCCATTGAGTATCTAAATCAGGAAGAGGATGATTCTCAACGAACTTATGAGTCTCGTACTTTTCCACTGGCGGGTTTTTCCTGTCTTCACGACCAAGCTGATTTGGATCAGTTAAATCAGCTTTTTTGGCCTGAGCCCTTTTAGTAAGTCTTTTTCTCATTTCCAGCTCCTTCTAAACGTAATCAATCTTTTCAACAAATAATTCAAATTAGTAAAGTATTAAACTTTTTTGAATTATTTGCTAATTAACATTTTTGTATGTTAATTAGTGGACTATTACGAATCTTTCTGTTCAAGTAAATTATATCTCAGGATTTCTGAAGATATTTTCTTGAGCTCCGGCTGAGTTAAATCGCGTTTAAATAAAGTCTTGCAATATTTTATGAATGCTTCCTTTGTTTTAAAATCTTTAGCCTTTAAAGCAGCTTTATAAATCTTAGGGTCTTGTTTTCCAAGCTCTGAACTAATGAAAGCAGAAAGCAAAATTCCATCTCTTCCATCTAAATCAAATTTTCTAAGGCTTTCCCAAGGTTTTCCTTGACTTAAAGCCAAAATCGCCTTTGTAATAGATTCGCTCTTAGATCCAAAAATCTTTTTAATCTTTGAAGATATATCATTGTATTTATAAGATTCGAATTCATTGAGAGGTTTTGTATTTGATTTAACTAGCGTATCATGGGTTAAAGCTTCATCTGGTATGTATTCTCTAGTTCTTCTTGCTGTTTGTATTTCGTCGCTTAGTTCTTTGAGTAGTTCTTCTTTTGCTTCTTCTTTTGCGCGTTCTTTAATCTCTTGTTTAATAACATCTTTAATATCGACAAATGTTGTTGGTTTTTCTAACTCTTCAGGAGTTTCCGTTTCTACTGGAGCTGCTTCTTCTGTTGGGGCGTCTTCTTCCGGGGGTGTCTCTTCTGTTGGGGCGTCTTCCTCTGGAGGTGGCGGAGCCGCTTCCTCTGTTTCTGCTGGTGCGTCTTCTTCTCCTTGAGCTAAAATATAGCGTGATGTATTAGCAACTTTCTTTAATTTAAGTCCTTCATCTCCCTTTAAGGGCTTAATTTCAAAAGCAGATTTAATTTTATCTTTAAGTTCAAACTTAGGAGCCACAATATTGCGAGTCACTGCTCCTTCAAATGCCGGATTCTTAACCCAACTAGCGTCAATAAATTGAACTGACTCTGGATCATCCTTATGCCCACAAAGTTCAGCAATAATTCTCTCAACACCATTATTGTCAATAAATTTATTTCCTTTAAGATATCTAATGTGATGACAGAGTTGTACTGAATCTTCTGCTTTATTCCCGCATTTTGAACAAAAGGTCCATGCAACCACACAACCCATTGATAATTTATTTGTTTCTCCACTTTCTATTTTCTTAACTAAATCTTTATGTTTTCTATCAGTGGCAACTAAAATATCAACATAAATTGATTTGGCTTCTTTGTCCGAAGCAGTCTTTCCTGGAAAAATAACTTCACGAGCGACAGCGTCAATGACTTTACCTTTAGACTGTTCTGCAATTTGAACATGCTCAACAAAGTTATCTGCGCCTACGAATGATTTATAACAACCTAAAAGTAAATTTCGTTCCCAAGCATCATAATTATTGTTAACGAATTTTGCAGTTTCTGGTGTAATATAATGTTCAGGATCTTCTTCAACATCTACCGAAGCAATAATAGTACAATGACTAAGACAATACTCCTTTGGATCATATTCTGCGACTATTTTACTTGCAGTTCTAGACGAAAAATCTCGATCAGAAATTTCTGACCACTGAGTCCAGTCTACTACTGGATTAACCACTACTGCTGAAGCTGTTTTTAAAAAGGCCATTCTAATCTCCTCGCAACAATCTAATCATTTAAATCGCAACGTATTAGTGAACTATGAGAAGAGTGCTTCTTTCCAATTAGAATTTTTAATATCATAATGCTCATGTGCCCAAGAAGAAATGCTCTTTTTAATGATGCTAAATTCCCAAAGATGATAGATATTCTCAAGTACGTTAAACCAATCGGAATCTTCTACCAGAAGACTATCATAGAGAGTTTTTTCCAGGATTTCTAAATAGGGCTGTACCTTACTAACTACCGGCACTATCCCAGATGCCATATATTCAATAGCCTTAAGTCTACTTTTACAACGATTAAATGGGCAGTTTCTTAATGGAGCAAATCCAAGATTCGCTGGCAATTTATGAAGAAGTGCTAAATAACTTTCAGGTGGGACAGCAGGTATTAAAAAAATTTGATCTGGAGATACTTGATTTAAAATAGGTTTATTAATTGTATGTATAGCAATCAATAACATATCTGGATGTAATTTTAAAAATCTAATCAAACCTCTTTCTAAAACTTTTAAATCTGCTTTATGTGAAGTACTACCACCCCAAAGCAAACAAAAGCGATCTTTTAAGATATCTATTGAAACCTTTTTGAACTCTTTATTTCTTAGATCAATCTCTACATCTTGGTTTAAATAATCAAAATCAATATAATTATCAACAATAACAATATTAGGATTATAGCGATGGTAGGCTTCTTTTAAACATTCATTGGTAACAATAACAAAATCGGCTTCTCTTAGAAAATTACGAATAACTACCTGATGTTTTAAATAAAAAGCACTAGCCGGGTTCCAATCAGGTAGATCTAAAAGATTATCATCGATTTCATAGATAACTGTGCCTCCCCTTTTTTTGATATCTCTAAAAACATTCAATTCTGAATATAAACAGGCACGACCAAAAATATAGGCTTTATCTACAACATTATGAAGGTTTATAGAATCAACAGAACTAACTTTAAAACCTAAAGAAAATAAATGTTTAACAGGAAGATCAACCCGATAGTGAGTACAAGCGTTTTCGCCTTTGCGTAAAAAAACGACTTCTTTAAACATCTTAAGAATTAGTAGGAATGATCCCAGACTTCAACACGAATTGTTGAGTCGACGGGTACTCTAAACCAAACTTTTCGTTCATAACGTATATCAAAAACCATCCCATTATCAGGAGATCCCAAAGGACCAAGCCTCCCATGAACTGTAACACCATCAAAACTATAATCAACTGTATCTGCCCCAGTCAGATTAAGAAGTGAGATACCTTGAGATAAAAAGCCCCAATTAAACTGTGGATTTACTGGAAAATTAGCTGAAGCAATTATATCTAAATCTTTAGCGAATCTTGGGCCTACTTCAGGAGCCAAACCCCTTTCAGGTGAGTTTGCTAAAGAACTTTCTACCCCATTTGAGTTAACTTCAGTAATTCTAAAATAATACGGGGCATTATTAGTAATACCTAAATCACCTGAACGTGATAATTGTCTAACGACACAACCCCGAAAAGGCCCCTGCGACGGATAATTTGGAATATTACCATCAATTAAAATACCAGCAAAGGCTGGAGCGCTGACTGTAGACCCATATAAACGATAAAATTGAATTGTGGAACCACTTGGTTTCCAATATAGAGTGATTATATCTTGTACATTATCCCCGACATTAAGATCTAAAGCCATTTTACTTCCCTATTATAAACAAATAAAACTTGGTCCTGGGCAAGATCCAGTTACTTTGGGCACTCCCGTATAACTCTCGGCAAATGTGTCATCCCTTACCATATAAATGGCAATATACATATCCCTGATTACCTGTTCAGGTATAGGCACTGAAAATCCAGCATGCCCAAGAGGAGTTTCTATATCTTTAATAAAAACCTTATCTTCAACCTCATTCCAAATTACAGTAAAATAGTAGTATTGACTATCTACCGTGGAACGAAACTTGAATTCTCGTCCAAGTAAACAGCTCATAATCCAGCTTCCTCTGGAATAGCGGTTTCAGCTGTCCAATCAATATTCCCATCATATTTTTTAATGAGATCTTCTAAATCTTTTTCAAGACTCTCTGGAACACCAAAAAGGTTAATCGACCCCTTACCTCTAAATTTAACAGTAAAATCTTTTGACATATTTCTGAATTCTTCATCATATGTAAAATCTGCGCGGTTGTCCTGTGAACCAAAGTCAATCAAGAATTCTAAAAGTTTCTCTTGGCCCATTATCACTCTATCAAGATCTTGAGCAATTTTTTCAAGACTATCAGATGAACCTGAAGCAAATCGAGCTGCCGGGGTTGGCAAAAGATCAAGATTACCTTTAGAGCGTTTTACAACCTCTTGCATCTTTTCATAAACTGCTTTAGCATAGGGAGCATCAATAGCTTCAGTAATTAAATCACTAATTTTAGCTGTTTTCTTCCCTTTAGTTAAGTCTATAATCTCTTTAAAAACCTTTTGTAGACCTTTTTTATCTGCTTTTAAAGCTAAAATAGTCGCTTGTTTTAAAGTCTCGTCAAAATCTTCTATAAAGTAATTGTGAGGTTTGCAATATAAATAAGCAGTGACTGATCTAATTGTAGGTTCTGCATAAATCGAACCAAATCTCTCATACAGGAATTTATAAGTTTCTAATTCTTTAAAATGAGCATTATAAGGTACTGTGGCTGCTCTCAAGAGAACATTAAAAGCCCGCTTTAGAAATCGACTAGCAACTCTTTTAGGCGCCTTTTCAACTGAAAGTATCCAATTATTTGCATTTGGAAACCCTGAATTTGAACTACCCACTGTCCCATCTATTGTTATAGAGGTTCCAAAAAAATTAGTCAAAGTATTCGAAGTTTTGACATCTACTGAATCTATATATAATGGAGACTGTCCTGAAACACCTTTCGTTGAACTATTTTCTGGATCTGGTGAATTCCAACGCTCGGCATCCCAAGTCGAATAATAACCCTCACTATCGACAACAACTGACGGCGGCTGAAACCATGGATTGACTCGTACTAAATCCTGAGGATTTTCAAAACCAATACCATAAGGCCAACGAACATCAACTGTATTTGTAGTTGGGTGAATCGCAAGAACTATACCCAAATATTCAGTAACTCTAAAATCACCAAAGATTTTTCGTACAACATCCCCAGTACGAAAATCCTCAGGGGCTACTAAATTTGGGTAGAGTATATCGGCTTGTTTATTCATAGAAGCTTCCTTACCTGCAGGCACAAAGTCTATGGCTTTAAAATCATGTTCCTTCAGCCAAGCCTTCGCTTCACCTGGAGAGAATTTATCTTTATCAAAATGAATAGACTGAACTACTGCCCGACCTCCTTCAGGCCCCTCCTTCCTCTCTGACTTAATTCCCCAATAAATATGAATCCCAGAACCGAAATCATGGTCTTTTGGTCCTTCACGACGGATTCGAATAAATTGGTCGGGGTCTTTTATTCTGGCCGAGTGCTCATCTTCAAAGACCATAATGATCTCCGATAGTATTGATCTAAAATCTTATTTATAGTGCTTGACAACTTCCCAGAGTTCAGAATCAATATTATCAGAAATCTTATCGATCTCAAGAGCAACTTTCTCATCACCCTGCTTCTCAACCCACTCAGCCAGATTATCCAGGTAACTAGAAGCTTGCTTAAGAGCAGAAGCCCAGTGATAATCTTCCACAGCTTTATCCACGTGGGGATTCTTTGTTTTAGGAGCTGTGTTCAAATCTTTGACTGGGCCTTCATGCCGACGGGCAACTTCCGAATGCCGAGCTGGTTGGCGAGGTATATCATCATAGGTATCCATGAACTTTTCATCCTTGTCTCGTTCATAGGCGCCACTAAAATCATACCTCTTCATATAACGAGCTTCATCCTTGTCCCCTTCAAGCCAATCAGCTACTCTCCAGATCCTTTTTGCTAAATCTGGATGCGTTGACTTGATCTGATCTGCAACCTTGTCAAGCCTCTTTGCAAACTCACCTGCCTGTTTCCTGGTCATTTTCTCCTCCTCAAGAGAATCTACATGACTAAGTCTCTGAGCCAAACACAGTAGTTCGCCAACTTTTTCGAACTCTCTCTTTGGGCATTTACCTGCAGTTTTTTTGATCTTTGATTTTTTCATTTCTTCATACATTGCTTCAAATACATTTGGATGTATTTTTGATTGGTATTTTGAATCATCCATACTCCAAATAGCTAATTCTAAAGCCGAGGCAAGCGCAGCCTCTTTATTATAAGAAAAAGTTTCAGGATCGACTAACTTCAAGGCTTCCTTGACAATTGCATCAAAGTCCTCTTGCTTCAAATCAGCCTTATCAGTATAAGACCAAGGATTTTTTCTCCAATAATCTAAATCATAGACTGAAGGTAAATTAAAAGAACTATAATCTTTAATACTCGGAGTAGTCACTCCAGGTGTCTTTTTCAACCGTTCATCAAATGACCAACCATGTTGAGCTTTTTTTGTTTTCATAAGCACCATTTACAAAGATGTACTTAAATTGTTTACTCCGTCTAATTAGTAGATTATTGTTTATTGAAAAATTAATTTTAAACTAAAGATATGCGGCGAAAATGGCGTGAAATTATTCGCTTGAGACGTAAGTTTAAGCTAGAGTTTTTCCCGTCATCCCTCTTTGGCTTTTTTAAATATTTGTGTTCATCTAAATCTGGATCATATTCAGGTTTAGTTATTTTTCTTACATCATAGCGAGGAGGTTTCTCCTTTGGAGAAGGATGTCGACGAATATCTTCTTCCTTAGGTTGTTTATAAGGTCCCCGCTTTTTGCCTTGTTGGTTTTCGCCCTTTGGCATAACTCGTATCTCTAAAAACGACCTTCTTCAGGAGATTCTTCAGGCTCTTCTCCTTTAACCTTCAAATTTAAATAGTCAGCAATTTTTGCAGTGAGGTCAGTTTTATTCGGCAACTCACCTCCTACCCCTGCATAGGCTGCGGTTATAATATCATTAAATTTCGAATCGGCAACAGTAAACATATCACGTTTAATCTTTTCATTTGCATCCTCGGGGTCAATATTAAGTAATTCCAAAATATAGTCAAGTGATAACGAACCCTTCGAATAAAGAGTATACACTTGTTCAAAGTAATCAGAATTACCATAAATAGCAAGACGAGTAAAACTCAACCTTGGATAAAGTAAAATCTCATTCCCAAATTCATCAATTTCAATAAAACCCTTTCTTAAGGCTACCGGTTTAAATAAATTCTCTTCAACAAATTCCTGCAAAATTTCTCTAAATAATAAATATTGCGTATTCATAATCTCTAATGAAATCCGGTTACCACCATAGGTTCCTTCCCCAGTAAGTAATTCTCTAGTAACACCCAAACCTGCAAATAAAAGATTTTCAGTATGATCCCATTCAGAGGCAAGTTCTAGAAGTCTCTCCTGAGCTCCAACATCTATCCAATGAACTTCAAAATTCGTCACAATACAATAATCTGGATCAAGCAAAGATAGATCAACCTGTTCTCTTAAATCTTCAACATCTTGATCGCTTAAATTCTCTGCCCAAACTAAATGTATAGGAGTCATGTGGCGATCGGCAATTAACGTCTGGGCTTGTCTTAATTTATCTCTAAAAAGCAATGTTCTAAGACAGCGGTCAACAATCGATGTTCCTAAATCCTCATACCAAGATCTTCTACGAGCTAAGTGATAGACAAAGGATCCAGTATAGGGATCTGTATCTAACCAAATATTCCGATTTTCTTGTAGAGAATTTTTAACTTCTTCTGGGAATTCAGAAATAATACGTTCGGCTGTCGGGTCACCCTGTAAGGCACGATCAAAAGCAGCTTTTTCATCACCGCTTGGGACAAGTTCTACGCTTCGAATATCCGTAAAAGAATAAGTCTTCATAATAACATTATCAGGAGGTAATATTGTTAAACGTAGCCAACCGCGATAATTAGGATTTTTCTGCCCAAAATCTCGGTCTATCCGTTTTCTCTTCTCTTTAATTTCATCGTCGCTCTGTAAAAAATTGTCGATTTCTAAAGTTTCAGGAGTTGGATAATCAGAAATAGATTCGTCATCTTCAGCAAATAAAAAACAATTTCCCTGTAACCAATATTCATGAGCAGCACTTAATAAAATTTGGAACAACTTAATACGATTAACCATCTGTTGAAAGAAAGCTAGAACTTCCCTAGCTTTCTTATGATCTGCTGTACCTTTTGGAAGAGTCAAACGAATTTTTGAAAGTGGTAATTCTGTATGTAAATCAATCGCTCGTCCCACAATTTCATCTGCTGCATAAAAATGCCGGAAGAATTCTCTCTTTTCTTGAAGAGATCGTGGTAGCTCTAAATAATCTGTTGAAAGCTGAGGAGAATAAAAAGCAAAAGTACTACTAGTTGCAATATCAGACGAAGCTGTTTTCTGTCTCCCAATTTTCTGAGCGATCTTATGAAGCTTCTCTACCTCTGATTTATTACCATTCTTTCCTCGAGCTATTCTAGGATGAAAATCAGAAATAGGCTTTTTTTCTACCTGCTCTTCAGTATTCTCGGCAGCCACTAATATTCTCCTGCTCTTAAATAATCCTCTCGAGTAACTATTTTTACATCTTTAAAAAGCATGCATTGTAGCGGATGATCTACATACAACTCGCCAGATCTAATTTTCTCATCAATTGCTTCAGGATCAATTGGCTTACCCTCTTTAAATTTTAAACAAAAAACTCCTGCTCCATCATAAGAATCGTGCTGTATCCGCTCATCATTTTCGTCTTTTATTCCGAGACTACATTTTTCTTGAACAAAATCAAAATAACGACATTTTTTGCAAGATTCCCAACCCAATTCAATCTCTACGCTAACATAAACAGTACCAATAGAACTCATTAAAAACTCCTAAGCATTTTCAATTATTTTTTCTTCAATTCCTAACAATTCTGTCTCACTTTCTTCAACTTCAGGCAAAACTAGACTTAAACGAATATTATTAATGCCTCGAAGCATAGCACCTGTATTTCGCATAAAACCTTTGCAGCGTAAAGAACCTGGTAAATTTTGTTGCTGTTGCATAATTTTACCTAATTTTTCCAAGTGTTTCGAAATTTCAACCAAATCTACTTCAATTTTCTTTTTTAAAGAATTAATCTTTTGGGCTATTTCTTTGGGGTCTTCCACCTTTAAGCGCTTTCAAAAAACTGCATATTTTATTTTTCAAAGATCTAAAAGTACAAATTAAACCTTAACGTCTTCTACGTGAAGTCCCAAATACTGGCCGTTTGCTTGGATACATTCTTCTCTTAAGCATATATTGCCGAGCCAAATGTTCATAATTTGGGGCCTTAAAACGACGATGGTGAATAGAAGAAGCAATACGACTAGCTTTCTCTAAATTTTCGGTAGCTACCCACACACTTCGAACTAAGGCATCTGAAAAGTCATCTTGATGCCCTGTAACTTCAGACTTACTTACAACAACCAAATTATTTGAATAACTCTTCTTTTGCAAACGTTTTAATTCTTTAAGATAAACACAATCTTCTTGCTCACCAGTTTTCTGATCGACTATTTCTCCCGTATTAAATAATCTCAATTTCTTGTCAAGCATCATCAACTTAAAATTGTTATAATATTTAGATTTTAAATCACGCGAAAAATTCACCATCCTTAAACAGGTGATTTTTTTCTTAGCCAAAATTTGGCGTAGAGGTTCGCCATTAAATTGGTCAAATACCCCATCAGTTACATTATAAAGATTGACAATATCTTCGATCCAATCAGCAATCGCTTCAAATTCAAGCACATCAGCCTTAGTAACATAAGGTTCATACATAGGATCAACAACAGCATGCGTTGAATAATTTGCGTCAATATAAAATAATTCAATCTCACTATTTTGATTCACAGATGTAACAGATAGAGCAGTTCCATTCGCAGACAAACCTAAGTCAATACCTAAAAAAGAAGGAACTCCTGGAATACCTCGACTTCGAGGAATTAAATCAGGTATAACTACGCTATTTAAATAAGAATGATCTTCAATCCATCCTGACATCTTATCACTAAAGCGAGCGCCAAACTCTCTCCAATAATTCTCTTTGCCGCCTTTCTCCTTAAATTTAGCCTTCAAATAATGAGAAGGCACGTTCTTTGGATTAACCTCCCAAGAAGAAGCTTGAATCATTAAAACTCCCATGTCATCCCCATTCTGAATAGATTCTTTATATTTTTCATACATAATGCCTGATTTATTTAAAGGAGATGAAATCATAATCATTTTACCATACATCACCCCATCTTTATTAAAACTAGCAATAGAAGGATCTAAAGCATTATAAACTGATCTATCAGAACTTGCTGAAGCACTTTCTGTAATATAATGGCAGCATTCATCCATAATCCCAACAATATTACCTGGACCTCTTAATGTTCTTGAAATACAACTGTTAAATGTAATTTTAATTGAAGGGCGCTTTCCCTTCCCATAGCGTTCAATATCATAATCAGATTCAAGTTTGATATCATTAACAGTTTCACTCACACGGTGATTTGAAAAAACACTACCTCTTAAAATGAAATTTGTAGTCATACCATAAAGAAGAGAGGCTTGTTTTCTTGCTGTTGCTACTGTAGTTATCCCGATCTCTGAAGATTCATCTATTTCAAAAAACTTATAAGGATCGTATATACTCAAAAGACGATAAACTTCATAACTAGAAATAACAGCAGAAAGAAATGTTTTACCTCCTCGTCTTCCAATCGGTAAAATAAGTGTCCAATAATTCATCTCAGGAAGTTTTTCAGGATCCTTTAAACTAATTCTTTCATTCTCTCTAAGATACTTCCAATAATCATACTCAGTAAACTTATATAAGATTTTTTCATTAAAATGATTTGGGATAAGTATGTCTTTTGTCTTCTTATCTAATTTTAATCCATAAAAGCATTTTAAAATAAAGCGTTGCACTGGAGTCGGATTAACTTGAATAATATCTTTACAAAAAGATAGAATATCTACATGCTGCTCTGAAGAAGGTTGTTTCTTTGAATTAAAATCTTTACATATATCAGAAAGGGACATTGGGAGGCCTTTAAATTACTTTTGAGGGCCCATTAACTTCTTCTGAGTCTGTTCCTCCCAAGATGACAAATTTTTAGTTAATTCGTTAAACATTGCTTCAATATGGTAAACAGGTACTCCCACTTTTTCAGCCGAAGAATGTACAAGATCTAAAATCTCTTTAAAGACAATTTCAAAAGATTCGCTCTTAAGATTAATCGCTTCATTTAGAGCCATTTGACGCTTAGCAAAAATAATATCAGTTAATACTTTTAAAGACCGTATCTTTCTACTATTCTGTTCGAAACAACTCTTACCCTCAGTTAATCTTTTTTGTATTTCTACGTCAATTAAGGCAATAGTTTTTGCAAGCTCTTCTTCAACCATCCCAATTGTATTGACATCGTTTTTCTGTGAAACTATTGTGACAATATGATTTTTTGAAGCTTCTTCTTGTAACTTCTGAAATTTCCTAAAAGCAGCCAAATCTTTAATAGAGATTTCATGTATTGATTCAAGAGGTATCATTTCATTCTCATTATTCGATTGTGAACTCATTTAAACCCTCAATTTCACCTTTAAATGTTTTAGGCCTCTCTGATAATTTTACTGAAATCTTAGACCCCTGAAAGAAATTTTTGATTTCTTCTGAATCTTGGGTAACATTTGATTCTAAACTCTTTTTAAATTCTTGAGCAACAAACTTTCGGCCCAATTTAGTACAATAAACTTTACTATTAAATAAACAATCTTTACAAGCAGATTTAGGTTCTAATCTTGCATCTTTGTTAATCTTATAACCCTGGCTTCCCAACTTCTGGCAATATCTAAAAGCATTTGTATTAATTAGGTCAGATTCTAAAAAAGCTGCTTTAAACAAAAAAGCAATTTTAGTTCCTGGGCACAAACTCTCTAATTTATGGTGGATACTTTCTATTTTTACTCCTTTTTTAAGAGAAATCTTAATACCCTCAATTAATCGTTTATTTTGTTCTATATCTGATTTATTATTTGAAGCGCTTAAAGTATATAAAGAAGCTTCTTGTTTTTCAGATTCTTTCGATTGATTAAAACTAAGTAAAAAAAGTTGCTTCAAACGATCTCTCTTATTCTTCAAGTTTCCAATTTTATCAAGGATATTTTGCTTCGAAATTTTCTTTTGGCTTGCTATCTGTTCAACAAAATAATTAAAAATCTCAGCATTTACTGGTATATCTTTATCTAAGAAAGTTAAATCCAATTTTAAACACTTATCTTCACTAGCATGAACACAAGATTCACAAACATTTTCTTTTTGCATAAAGCGAGCTGTTGCATTAGATTTCTTCAAAATCGAAGCAATCTCGTCACAGTTCTCAAAAGAACCTAGAGTTATGTAAACTCCCCCAAACAATCCCTGCTCTTTGAAAAGTGAACGGATTTCTGTTTCCGCTAAACGTAAATTGTCTACTGTGAATTTCTGCTGTAAAAGATTGACTGCTTTCTTTCCATAAACTTGTTTTATAAAACAAGTTTTTAGAAACTTTACAATGCTATTAATAGCTGAAGCATTCTTTTCAATTTCATTTAGTTTGATCTTCTCTTGGGCTTTAATGGAAGCTAAATTCAAAATCTCATCTGCTTTTGATATATCTACCTCTGCTTCTAAAGCATGTTCCTGTAAATGAGTACTAAGATTCTCTGATTTTTGTTCTCTTTTTGTGAGAAATATCCTGCGTATTTGCTCGCTTGGTGAAAGCGAAGAATCTTCATCAAAAATAAAACCATGAGAAGCTACACTTTGTTTAACTTCTTTAACTAAAGATTCATCAAATGAAACCTTAAGCACAAGAGGTTTTTCAAACTTTAAGCAGGTCTCTTTTGAATTAAAAGTACAACTCGAGCATTTATTTCTCTTTAAAACAAATCGAACAAATGGATATTCTGAAGTTGAAATTTTAGAATCCTGGCAATTATATAAAGATGGGTCGATATAGATAAAACCTAAAAGACCATGCTCTTTTGAGAGGTCAGATAAATCTCGAGTGCTTGCTTGAATTGTTCTTTGGTCAAAGTTCTCACGAATAAAACTAGAAAGTTTTGCTCCAAATATTCCTTGAGCCATTGCTAAACGCACTCGCTGAATTAAATTTGCAATAGCCTCTTGGGTAACTTCTTGTGTGCTCGATAAAACTGGTTTTTGTTCAACATTGGGAATAAAATTAAATTGGGCAGGACCTTTGAAAAGTTTATGATCCCAAAGAGACCGTAATTGATCCTTGCTATTTAAGGTCTTTTTATTATCAGGAAGTCGTTCATGCTTTCGATATTCCTCTTCATCTATATCTAACCAACTCAAATCTTGAATGGGAACATCAGCAGTTTTAACAAAAGATTTTAAAAAAGTATCATCTAACATTGTAATTCCTCAACTAAGGGGTGAAGTGATTTTCCTCTTCAAATTCAGTTCTTCTAATCTGATCTATTTCTCTTGACAACTGTTCAGGTGTTTTTTCAGGTATTCGTCCTGTTTCTTCTATCTCACGTAAATCATCAAGAGATAATTCAGATTCATAATCTTCCACTTGTTCATTCAATTTATCTTCAGCATAGTCATTTAATTTTTCCTCTGTTTCTTCACTTAATTCTTCTTTTGATTCTTCTTCATGCTGCTCTTTTAAACGTTTCCAAACAGGATTATTTGAAACTTCATCATCTATAGCATCAATAACTTGTGCTACGTTATCAATAGTAGCACTTATAATGTCTTTGGTATCTTTAAGCGAAAGAGCAAATCCTCTCCCACCTATCATACCATCAGGAGTAATTTGCGGGGTTTTCATCCGAGCGAGTAAAGTGAACGATCTAGTCAAATTTCTTTGAGCTCGAGTAAGAGGCACTAAAACCTCTTCGAGCGAAAATAAAGCATTAAGATTAGGATTGAAATCTGCCGAATTCTCACGAACTTGAGATTCAATAAAACGTTTCATAATTCGAGCTGTTCTTTGATTCATGTCTTATCCTTTTAGAGGAGATTTCTCATGCTCAAAAAGACGATAAACAACTAGATTACCTTCAGCATCTTCTTCTACTTTCCATAAATCCTTGTCAGCCTTACTAATAAGATTGCTCTCAGATACTCGAATAAAATCTGCGAGTTTATCTAGAGAAGATATCTTCCTTAGATCTAACTTTTTCTGTTTAAACACGAAATCAAAACTATTGTCTGATGCCCAGTTAAAACCGCCTAAAAATTTGCTCATCTATCTTACCTCACAAACTAAAATACAGGATCTAAAGTTTTAGATTATTAGTGAAGTATTGGTTTTTGAGTGAATCTAAAAACAAAAGAAGTGCTTAATTCAGATTTCTAAACAACAATATCTGAAAGGGCAATATTTCTCTGTTTTTTCCATCTAGGTACTTCAACTTCTCTTAAAATATTTAAATTGTCGCTTACCATCTTTAAGGAAGTATAGTAAATCTTAAATTTTGGATCATCTTTAGACTTTTCTTGGATTTTTTTAAGATTACGTAAAAACCGATGCCGCACACCGCATTGTGATAGACCAACTTCGCGAGCAACTACTGATTGACATGATGTTTCAAAAATGCGAAGCATAATAGTCACTTCAATATTCTCAATCAAATTTTCTTCGGAACAATTTGGGCAAAGAGAAAAAGAATTTTCAAATTCTTTATGGCATTTCGGGCACCAATATTTAACTTCATTCCCGTTCAAAAAGCAAATTAAATCTTTCCGCATTTCGTCAACATCAACCTTAGGTAAATTAATCAAAAACTGTAGTCTCTTAATTGCTTTGCGTAAGCGAAGTGAAATAGCTCCTTGTGTCACGCCTAAGATACGAGCCATTTGTTTTTGACCTTTACCTAAGATAAAATACATATATATAAGGTCTACCTCGCGCGGAGGAATACGCAGCAATAAATCCTTAATCTGACTTAAGGACCCTTTAAATCTAATTTTCTCAGCGCTAATAGATAAACGTCCGCTTTTTGAAAACCTCCGAGCTAGTTCGACTGGATCGGTACTCTGAACAAAACTCATTCTTGAGCTCCAAAAAGGCTCTCCCATTGTTGGAAATGTTTAAGAAGATCAAACATTTCTAACATTTGGAGTGAATCTTTTAAAGATTCGGCGTCAAAATCTGAATGATTTACTGAAACATCTACATACTCTTTTAGTTTAATAAGTTCAAAATTCTTGTAGGCCTGCTCCATAAAATCAGATATCTTAGTCATTTGATTTTTGGTTAAAAAATCAAATGACTCTAACTGAGTATAAATTTGGTCAATTGTTGAAGAACCATTAAGAGAAACATGTTTTAAAATTTTGACTACCTGCTTCTTAGGCAAGCGTGAAACACCAGGAATATTATCACTTCGGTCACCTGTAAATACTTTTAGAAAAATAATACCTTGAGGCAAAAGTCCGAACTCGTCGAGTACTTTTTGTTCACTATAAATAACTTCATCTTTTTTACCCATTTTAGGTTTGATAACAAGAACCTGAGGATCTACTAGCTGCAGAAAATCTTTATCAGCACTAATGATCACAAACTTCTTAACATCTTTACGATACTTCTGAATAAAGCTACTAATTAAATCATCTGCTTCTTCAAATTCTAAACGGGCTTGCCGCACACCAAGATATCTTAAAATATCCGTTAGTATTTCAAGCTGAGAAGAAAACTCTGAAAAACCTTCTTTGTTTCGATGAGCTTTATATTCAGCAAAAATTGATTTCTTGATAATTGGTTGGTCATCCCAGAAAACTACTAAATCTCCACCTTTCGGTTTAAAACGTTGTTTTAATGAACGAAGAGATTTTAAAAAACCATAGATTAAACCTGTTGCTTGGTTTGTAGTAGTTCTCAGCATTCTAAAGACATGATGGGCTCTATATGCTAGATGGCTTCCATCAATGAGAACTTCAAATTTTGGCATTCTAATCTCTTTAATAATCTACTAATTACGTAAAATGTTTAAAAGTATAGTTCTATTTTTAAATTCCTACTTAAAAAACATTTCTAATCTATTCATTTTACATTCTTAAGAGAGAGAAATAAATAACTTTTTTTAAAGAGTTGTGTGATAAAAACTATATCTATAACAAATCTTGTTATAAAGAAATGCTCTTTTTTTGAATCAGAAAAAATAGTTAATGGGGCTTGATGAATTCAAAATCTTTGAAATAATCAAAAAATGACTTTTTCTTTAGAGCCTTTTGTAAACTAGCAAGAGGTACCTCAATCAAGAGTTCAGTGCTTCTTAAATCATCGACTAAAACAAGAGCTATCTGATTTTCTTTATTTATAAGGGTCCCACGCAACGCCTTACAGGTTCCATCCATAATTTCAACAAAATCACCTTCTTCAAGATTTTTTGTTGTTAATTTTACTAATTGCTTCTTTAAAGATTTAATCTTAGATTCAGGTACAAATTCAATAACCCGAAGCCCATTTTGAGTGTGAGTTAAAATAGACTTAAAATGAACATCATCCTCTATTGCGAAAAACTTTTCATTTGAGCAATTTGACTTACAAAAAACATAGCCATCAAACAAATAAACTTTTTCATCACATACGGAATTCTCTAACCAAAAAACTGGAACAAA
>Ga0180431_10000171_pt1 | contig 87496 bp, 60 predicted proteins | sample SS_ome_11_FD_132459 | JGI IMG/M metagenome (GOLD analysis project Ga0180431, IMG submission 132459) | Hypersaline lake sediment archaeal communities from the Salton Sea, California, USA - SS_1_MS_1 metaG | ecosystem: Environmental > Aquatic > Non-marine Saline and Alkaline > Hypersaline >...
GGGGGTCGCCCGAGCATACCATCCGCTCCCTGTGCCCTATCTATGGTTCATACCTATACTTCAAGACTCCTTTGGCACAAAAAAGGTTCCCAATTGCACCTACTTTTCGGCCAGGCTTCTAGAGGATGACTATCCGGGCTATAAAGACGAGAAATGGCTACGGTAAAGGCATCTTCACAGACCGCGGCAACAACCAGATGAAGCCCAGAGAATGTGACAAGACCCCATAAAATGCCCGTCTTGTCTATACCTTCATCGAGTAGATGGGACAGAAGTAGCGAAGGATGAGAGGCGCGACAAGCCGATTGCGCAGCCGCCTCAGAGGTGCGCCGTCATGTCAGCGGCCCGCCTAGTCGTGTCGCTACCGATACAACAATACAGGCACGTGGGCCTGCGCAACAATCTGTTCCCAGACCCCTCCGGACACGAGGCGTTCTCCCACCGACTTGCGGTGGCCGCCAATCACGAGCAAGTCAGGTTTGAAGCGGTCAATGGCATCGCGAAGCACCCCGAGGACATCACCCGAGATGACGTGAGAGTCGGCCTTTACGCCTGCCAATGCCATTTGTTCGGTAAGGTGGGAACAAGACTGGGCCAGGGCAGATGTTCGATGTCCGGCGCTGACTAGGTGGACCTGCCACCCACTGCTCTTAGCCAAGCCAAAAACCATCTCCACAGCATGGGCCGCTTCTGGCCCACCATCCCACCCCAGAACCACCTCTTGAATAGGTTGATACTCAGCTCTGGTAACTAGCATGGGCTTGATCGCGGACCGCAATAGACCAGTGGCGACACGCCCCAGCCCCCCAGCGTTTGCCGGAGATTTTGCCCCGTGGGCGCCGAAGGCCGTCAACCAGGCAGTCATTGCTGCAGTGGCTAACCGCTCGGCTGGCTCACCCACCTCAATCGCTCGTGCAAAGCAAAGACCGGCCTGCTCACAGAGATACTGTGTCCGCGCAAACCAATCGTTGACCGCCCGCCGGGCGAACTGCTCGCCTTCGAGAATCTGGGAACTCGAGGCCAAGCTCTGCGCGGATTCGCCTGTCGCTTGCATGATTTCCGGCGGTATGACCGCCAGACCCACGACGTCCTGATTGCCGGCTTGTGCAAAATCGAGCGCATAGTGGGCCGCCACTTCCGACCACTCGGACCCGTCTATTCCCACGAGGATATGATTCATTGCTGATCTCCCCTTGTAGTGCTGCGAGCGAATGTTCTTTTGGAACGACCGATCTAGACCGAAAGCCCCGCCTCTCCCAATGCCCATTCGGTTCTTCTCACCAATTGCCCGCAACAGCACGTCAGATTTCGTCACTATCAAGCCGGACTTCTGGATTCACACAGAAGGGCAAAGGCTTCCCCTCCAATCCGCTGATTACGTTGTCGGCAGCTATCAGGGCCATTTTGTTGCGCGTCTGGTGACTGGCACTTCCAATGTGGGGTGTAATGATGACATTGCCCAGTTTCAGGAGGGGACTGTCAGAAGGGACCGGTTCTTCTTCAGTCACATCCAGAGCCGCTCCGTGAATATCGCCGGCTTTCAGTGCCAGATAGAGTGCGGCTTCATCTACCACCGGCCCGCGTGCAGTGTTGATGAGGAAGCTCTGCGGGCCCATCAGCACGAGCTCGCGGGCGCCGATGAGGTGATGGGTGTCAGGCGTCAAAGGGCAGTGGATGGTCACAAAGTCAGACTGACGCAGTAGCTGATCCAGTTCGGCGTACTGCACCTCTAATTCGGCTTCTACATCTGGCCTTCGCTCGGGATCGTAGTACAGTACCCTCATCTGGAAGCCTCGTGCCCGCCCAGCCACGGCCTCCCCAATACGCCCTAAGCCGATGATGCCCAAGGTCGCACCAAACACATCATGACCCAGGAGCAACCGCGGCTCCCAGGTCCGCCAACCACCCGCCCGTACGTACTCATCCGCCTCTGCCACCCGCCGGGCTATCGCCATCATCAGGGCCCACGCCATGTCCGCGGTCGTTTCGGTCAAGACCTCGGGGGTATTGCCTACAGGTATGCCCCGGGCGGTAGCTGCAGCGACATCAATATTGTCAAATCCCACAGCATAGTTGCTGATTGCCTTCAGTTGAGGCGCCGCCGCAATGACCTCAGCATCAATGGTATCGGTCAGCAGACACAGCAGTGCCTGGCAGCCCGCTAGCTCCTCTATGATAACCGACTTGGGAGGCGGCATCTGCTCTTCCCATACCTTCACCTCGGCTTTCTCCCGCAACTTGGCTAGGCCCGCCTCGGGTATGCACCGCGTTACGAAAACGTTCGGTCTCGACATTGGGATCATCCTATCACACACGAGTTATCGAGCGGCATGCGGTACTACACGGTCTGTTGGGCAATCAGAACAATGAATGCATTCCCCTACCATTTCTTAGGACAATACCCAGGTCTCACCAGCAGGATTGGGCCCGCGCCGAGAGCGCCGGCGACCGGCTCCGCTGCTGCCGACAACTGCCCATACCGGAAGCTCTTGAGGCGCGATAGGCCCTCGCGGCGCGGTGGCCGGCGGCAGCTTCGCCACCTGGTGGCTGCAGGGCAGTCGCGCAGTGGGCGCATTTGTGCTGAACCGACCTCCTGAAGAAGGCAAGCTCGCCAAGCAATGGATCAAGACCCGCCAGCAAGTGGACCCGCGCCTCCTGATGGAAGAAAACCGGCCCCTGGCAGATGCACAGCTCTAGCCGCTAAACTCCCAGGTGCTGACCGATCTGTTGCACTATGTCTTCTACCTGCGGAATCACGAACGTCTCCAGCGGCTCCGAGTATGGTAGCGGTACGAAGGGAGCGCCAATGCGCAGCGGTGGTTTCTTCAGGCTGTCCCAGGCTTGCTCCACCACCTGCGCCGCGATCTCTGCGCCAAAGCCGCCGAAGTTCACCGCCTCATGTGCAATGACCAGGTGCCCGGTTTTTGCTACCGAGTTGCAGATGGTGTCAGTGTCCAGGGGCTGCAAAGTGCGCGGATCAATGATTTCGACACTAATCCCCTTTGCCCTCAGTTGCTCGGCTGCCTGCAAAGCATAGGTTAGCGTCTTCGACCAAGCCACCAGTGTGCAGTCGCTCCCCTCGTGCTTGATCTCGGCGGCTCCCAGGGGAATGACCTCCTCTGCGACAGGCACCTCGCCCTTGTAAGTGTAGTGGGCCTTGTGCTCGATGAAGACCACCGGGTTATCATCGCGAATGGCCGCCTTGAGCAAGCCGCGGGCATCACGCGGTAGGCCGGGCATGACTACCTTCAACCCGGGGATATGGGCAAACCAGGCTTCGAGATTCTGGGAGTGCTGGGCTCCGTAACCTGCTCCACCCCCGGCGGGGGATCGCACCACCAGCGGCAGGTTGAATTGACTACCGCTCATGTACCGCCACTTCGCCGCATGGTTAACGATGGCATCCGCCGCCTGAGCCAGAAAATCGCAATACATGATCTCGACGATAGGCCGGTAGCCGGCTAAAGCAGCGCCCACCGCCATTCCGGCTATGGCTGCTTCCGATATGGGGGTATCGCGAACCCGCTTCTCCCCGAACTCGCGCTGGAGGCCTGTCGTCGCGCCGTAAACCCCTCCGTATTGGCCGACATCCTCGCCAAATAGGATCACCGTCTCATCGCGCCGCATCTCCTCACGAATAGCTGTGCGGACGGCCTGGGCGAAGGTGATATTGCGTATCTGCTTTGCGGCCACCTAACCCACCTCCCCCTCAGCGTAAACCCCGAGCAATGCCTCTTCAGGTTGCGGCCAGGGCGCGGCCAGGGCTGTCGCGAAGGCCTTATCAATCTCTTCGCGTATGCGGTCCCGGTACTCAATTGTGGTGGCGATGTCCACAGTGTGGTCGTCAATCATCTTGTATTCGAGAATATGAATGGGATCGCGCTCGCGAAACTCAGCGAGGGCCTCTTCAGTGGGGCGGTATGATTCCTTGTCAGCGGTGTGGTGACCCTCAAAGCGGTAGGTATCAAAGACGAGGTACGCGGGGAAGGGCTCTGCGCGCATCTGCTCGGCGGCCTGCCGCACTGCTTCATAGACTTCCACCACCTCCATCCCATTGACCCGCCGGCCTTGTATGCCGTAGCAACAGACTCGATCTTCCAGTTCCGTGATTGCACTTGACTTCTCTAGCGGCACGGAAATGGCATACAGGTTGTTCTCGCATAGAAACATCACCGGCAGCTCCCACAAGGCTGCGATATTGGCGGTTTCGTGGAAGACTCCCGTATTCAGAGCACCCTCACCAAAAAAGGTCGCCGTTAGACGGCTGCTGTTTCGCAGTTGAGCACCCAGCGCCAGTCCCGCACCCATGGGGGTATTCGAACCTACCACCGGCCCCTCACCCATGAAGTTCAGCGCGGCCTCAGCCAGATGCATCGAGCCGCCCTTGCCGCCACAGCAGCCGGTGCGGCGGCCCATTATCTCCGCGAACATGACCTCCGGAGCAATGCCTCTGGCCAGAGCATGGCCATGCCCCCGATGAGTGCTCAGGACATAATCATCCTCCTGCAGAGCGCAGATGGCTCCAACCGCCACAGCCTCCTGACCTATGTATAGATGCGAACTGCCGCGGAACAGTCCCTCGGGGTGCAGGACATCGCGTATCTTCTCCTCGAAGAAGCGAATCCGTAACATCTTTTCGTAGAAGTCTAGCAACTGCTCGCGGTCTCGAACTCCCATGATGTCTCCTTCTGAATAAAGCAACGTCGCAGAGACCTGCTTGATGAGGGACCATGGCCATGTGCTAGTCCGATGGTTTGACCACTGCTTCCAGCTCATAGCCGGCCGCTTGCCAGCCGGCCAGGCCCTCCTCGAAGCAGTGGACATTGGTGTAGCCGTGCAGCTCCAGACGTTCGGCGGCCACCCCGCTCGTCTCATCCTCGCAGTCCTGACAGTACACCACGATTTGGGTGTCCGTACGCAAGACTTCCATCACATCGTGCAGATAGTCCAAGGGAACATTGACGGCGCCCGGCAGATGAGCCAAAAGATACGAACTGGGTGGCAGCACATCCATCAGAACAAACTGTTCGCCCTGATCGAGCATGGATTTGAGCTGGTCTGCGTGTATTGTGTGAGCCATATTGATGTCATCGCCTGTTGTCCAACAAGTACCGGTCAGGCATGTTGGCATCGCCTTGCCGGGGGCGCCTGGCCCCTCAGGCCTGTTCGAACCTCTTGGCTACCTCGGGCCAGTTCACCACGTCAAAGAAGCCTTCGGTGAATTCCGCCCTGCGGTTCTGGTATTGCAGGTAATAAGCATGCTCCCAGACGTCCAGTACCATTATCGGTGCAGTCCCCCACTGGGCCAGGTTCTGGTGCTTTTCGGCCTGGAGAATGACCAACTGCTGTCCCCACGGCTGCCAGACCAGCACTCCCCATCCTGAGCCTTGCACGGCATTGGTAGCCGCGAGAAACTGGCTCTGAAAAACCTCAAAAGAGCCGAAGTCTCTCTCAATCTGCTCGGCCAAAGCGCCGCCGGGCCGGCCTCCGCCGTCGGGGCTCATACTGGTCCAATAGATGCTGTGGAGTAGATGGCCGGAATAGTTGAAGGCCAGGGCGTCGCATAGAGCGCGGATGTTGGTGAAGTCGCCGGCTTGCTGGGCCTGCTGGAGTTTTTTCTCGGCCTCATTAAGACCGCTTACGTATCCCTGATGATGCTTGTCGTGATGTATCCTCAGGGTCTGCTCATCCAAATACGGCTCCAGGGCGTCATACTCGTACGGTAGCGCGGGCAATTCGTGTGGCATTTCTTGTCACTCCTTTACATAACTGAGTACTTGAAAACCCCATATCGCTTGCGATCGAGCTTGGTATGCAGAGCCGGTCATACACCGATGATGATTGTTTTGCGCAGCAGGCAATACTCTAGTCCGCTATCTCTACCTGCACTTCGGTGGCGGCCAGCAGAGTATTGCGAACTTTGCAGAGGGCTTCGGCGTTCTCCACCGCCCTGCGCTGTTTGTCACTGAGTTTCTCAGGCATGTGTATGGTCATACGGAAGTTCTCCAGACGGTTCTCATCCTCATTGACATCGGCCTCCACCTGTACATGCATGCCTTCATAGGAGATGTCGCGAGCCTGGCAGACGAGTGCCACCACCATTCCCATGCAACTACCCAGCGCTGAGAGCAGGGCTTCCGGCGGCATCGGGGCCACATCATCTCCGCCTTCTGCGTTGGGCACATCGTAGACATGGTGGTGACCCCTCACCTGTCCGGCGAAGGCAATGGGACCGATATTGATCGCTCTGGCCGACCAAGTTGCCATACATTCATCACTCCTCATATCCAGATTAGGCGATAAAGGTGTGTTCGGAACTCGCCCCGGCACTGTACAGCCTGGGTTGGCCGGAGCGATGGCTGAACTGGCACTACTGCGCTCCGACAAGCTGCCAGTCCTGTGAACACGCCTTGAGGATAGACGGTGTGGGGACAATATGCAATTAGGGGAATCACTGATAACCGCAGTCGCTATTCCCTAGATTGGGGTAAGAGAGGGGAACGATTTGAGCTACTCAGGTGTCCAGCGAGGTCAGGCCCTCACGCACGGCATACTTGGTAAGCTCGGCAACACTGTGAATATCCAGCCGGTCCATGAGGTGCTGGCGATGGGCCTCGACGGTCTTGACACTTATGTATAGTTGTTCAGCTATTTGCTTGGTCGTACGCCCCTGGGCGATCAATTGCAGGATTTCGCGTTGGCGCTCAGTGAGTACCGACCAGGGTGTATCCTCCGCCGCTGTCAGCCGCTGTCGGTAGTCGGCGATCACAGTACCGGCAATCTCCGAGCTAACGTAAGACTGTCCCCTGACTACCGTCCGCAGGGCCTCAGTCAATTCCTCGACAGCGCAGTCCTTTAGCAGGTAGCCGCAAGCACCAGCAGCAAACATTCCGGCCGCGAACTGCCGATCCGAGTGCATGGACAAAGCCAGAACCTGAACCTCGGGCGTCGCCTTCAGAATCTGACGGGTGGCTTCTATTCCATTAAGGTCGGGCATGGCGATATCCATAACCACCACGTCGGGATGTAGCTCGCGGCACAGCTCAATTGCCCCGGCACCGCTGTTGGCTTCGCCGACAACTTCAATGTCGGCCTGCTTGTCCAGCACCGCGCGCAAGCCTTCGCGCACTATCTGGTGGTCATCCGCCAGAACGACCCTAATCCCCATCTTCGCGTTCTCCTGTCTCACTACTGTGTTTGAGTCGGTCTACCGGCAGCATCAGCGCAACGGATATTGTTACCTCAGTGCCCTCGCCTGGTTCCGAAGCGATATCCATCCGGCCTTCCAGGTATCTGATCCTCTCGCGGATATTGAAAAGCCCGAAACCGCCGCTTTGCTCGAGCTCCTGGCCAAGCGCTGATACGTCAAAACCAAGGCCATCATCACGGACTTTGACAGTCACGGTCTCATTGCTGACCTCAACGGCTACTCTCGCGGTGTCGGCCTCGCCATGATGATGGGCGTTATTGAGCAGCTCACGTATGGCCTGAAAGATAGTAAAGCAGATCTCCTCTGAAAGCAATTCGCTCTCTCCCGAGACCTCGAGAGCCAATTGTATCTGCCACTGTGATGCCATCCCCTCAACCAGCTCCTGGAGAGCCTGGGGCCAGCTTTCCGGACTGAGCATGGGAGGGCTCAGCCGTCTGGATAGTGAGCGCGTCTGGGCAATCGCCTGCCCGACAAGCTCTGCTGCCCTGTCCACCGTGCGGCTCGCGTCGCCCTCCGGCAACTCCGAGTCCACCGCCTGCAGATTCAGCCGCGCGGCGACCAGGAACTGAGCCAACTCATCATGCAACACGGTGGCCATTCTCCAGCGTTCCTGCTGTTCCGCCATGGCCAATTGCGCGACTAACTCACGCTGCTTCTGCCGTTGCCGATGCAGATTCTGTTCGCTCTGCTTGAGTTCGGTGACGTCATTCAGTGACAGAATGAGAAACTCGACCTGGCCCTCATCGTCAAGCAGAGGGGCCAGGGTCCAATCCCAGTAGCTGATGCCCCATTCCGGATGTTCCGGATAGGAAAAGGGCCGAGCAACAACGCCATATGGCTGCTTGGTCTCCAGCACGGTCTGGAATATCTCTTTCGCCTCCGAGGGGTAGAGCTCGAAATGATTACGCCCGAGATAGTCTGAGATAGGGCGATCACCGGCTTCGGCGTAAGCCCTATTCACGCGCACGAAATTGAAATCGCTGTCCAGCAGAGCCAGCGGGGTGAGAACATGAGTGAATAAGGCATCCAGTACTCGTGACCTTTCACGCAATGTCTGATGGGCTTTCTCCCGATCTCTTCTGATTTCCAGGCTTTCCAGAGCGTGTGTTAGGGAGGTCGCCAACTGTGAGAACAGGCTCTTATCTTCTTCCGTAACCGTGCCGGCTGCCAAGTGCACAACCAGCACGCCGTAAATGCGGCGAGCATGCCGGAGAGCGATTATCAGGCCATCGGTGCTTGTTTCGATATCCGACATGATGCAATGCTGACAATTGGCTGCCACATTGCTCATCAGTATTACCTCATCGGTATCCATGGCTCGCCTGACACATGTGGGCAATTCTCCGGCCCTCAGTTGGCTTTCAAAGTGACCTAACTTCGATTGCGGTGGAGAGCCGTAGACTCTGTCAAATGTGTCCTCTTGGATCAGCGCGATCCAGCAGCCTCGGTACTGGCGGGCCGCCAGAACACGACAGATGCTGCCGGCCAGTCTCTCAACATCGTTTTCGACCAGGATCAGCCGGCTGAATCTGTGAATGGTCTGGACAAGGGAAGCAAGCCGTTCGTTTCTGTCTTCCAGAGCACGCCGGTAGGTAACGTCTGTTCCGGTAATTAGCCACCGCGACGGCTGCTGAGCATCGGCCTCGCCTGGATAGACCTGCCAGCGAATAGTGGGGCTCTCTCCGGCCTCAGTCAGCAATTGCGCCTCAAACTCGCGGGGTAGCTCAAGCAAGCTCCCGCTTACTCCGGGAGATTGCGGTGAGCCTGCGGCCGCGGCATCCACAAGGTCCCAGAATGGTCGTCCGACCACCTCTTTATCGCTACAGCCGCTGGCGCGCCGGAAGCAGTCATTGCAGAACACAATGCGGTGGCGGGAGTCAAGACCGACCATCAGCACCTGAGCCGCGTCCATTAGGTCGGCCAACTGCTCATCATGACTGACCATTGCATCATCTCGTTTGCCCCAGCAATTCCGGGCACGGTCCCGTAAAAAATGACCGCTTCGCCCCGTTTCCTATACAATCACATTCTTCTCCGTCTGCATAGCTCCCTCTGATCACAGGCGGACTTTGTGTGTCAGCATCCGCCAGCTTGTCTCTCGGGCCGCAAGTGAACTGGGCACAGACACGTTGCAGCTTGCGTAGCACGCCTGTTCACAAGCCACAAAACGAGAGATGGAAAATAAGAACTCGAGGAACAGAAATGGTTGGTATGAACGCCGCTGAACTTGTCGAACTGCTTTTGGAGCCTGCGCCGTGTATGAGATCATCAACCGTGGTTACGAGGCTCCGGAGGACCCTGCCGTCGCCGCCGTCCCGAAGCAGAACATAGCCGGCGAACAGTGTGCCATCGGAGCCTACACCGGCCGCCTGCTGCAGCGGAACACGAGCTGAGGCTCTATCTGCCGTTTCCGCTTCATGATTCCCAGCCCTCCTGTTGAAAGTATAGACCTTCATCTACTCTCATGCCAAGTGGACTAAGCTCCGGGGTTCAGAACACAACGAATAGCAGGATGAAGCGGAAGGCGTAGGACACAATCTTGAGTATAAAGCAGAGTAGTCCAGCTAGGCGCTGAAGGCCGGCTCTGAAAACGCTCATTTCAGTGAGCGCTCGCTCCGCAAGTCCTCAGTCAAAGTCCTGCTGAGCCGCCATTTTGGGCCTGGGTGAGTTCGCTTGGGGGGATGGTCCAACCAAAGGCAGCCGGTATCCAGCTCTAGGCTTCGTGCCGTCCGCGCTTGAGCCATCGCAAAAAGTCGTCTTGGAACCACTGCTCGGGCTCACGGTCGAGTACCGCTATGGTGTTGTCCACCATGTCGCGCGTCCGGATGCAGCGCAGCGTGGCCGAGCCGATGGTGCCGAAGCGTACCAGGGCCATTTCGGCTAGCCGCTCGCCCATCCTCTGGAAGCTGTAGGAGGCATAGACCCCGGGCTTCTCCCAGCGTATCAGCTCATCCTCCAACTCATCACGGATGGCCGCGTCCGCCTGCTGCAGTGCCCTCTCCATCACCCGGCACTCGATGTAGTGGCCCATGGTGTTGACGGTGAAGTCAACGCCGATGAAGCAGTAAGCCGCGTTCCACTGGTATAGTCTCTCCCACGGGCTGTCGGCGGCGAAGGCTTTGTCACCGAACCTGCATGGTCGCAATCCCGATTGGCCGTGCGTGGCCGTCATTTCAGCGGCACGGCGGCCAATTGCCGAAATTGAGTGAGTGGGATTATCGCTGCGAAGACTATCAGCACGCTGCCGGAAGGTCTCGGTGATGAGGCCGGGCCACGACGGGGAGCTGTCACGGTCCCACAGGCTGAGGTCCATAGGCGGGTCCGTGAGGCGGTACCAGAGCGTGGGCACACAGACCGTGCCCGCGGCCCTAACCGCATCCAGGAAGCCCTCGATGACGCTGTCAGCCCCGCCTGCCACGTAGCCCATGCTGCTTAACGAGCTATGGAACATGACGGTGTCGCCACGGACCACACCCACACCGTGTAGGGCCTGGGTCACATCTGAGCTGTGCACCTCAACTGACTTGTTGCTCTGTTCCCAAGGCATGGCGGCACTCCAGTCGGCTGAATGAGACGTCTGCACTGTGTCCAGACCTCAATGAGCTCCCGTGGTTCTCAGGCTCCGGGGGCCGCGGATAAAAGCAGGCGATGGGCCACGGCAGCGTCTCGTATGTGTTTGGCCATGCTCAGCTCTCACCTGCCCTTCAACAAGCTCAGGGCAGGCCGAGCCACGCGTCGGAGGTTAGTTGGCTGAATACGCTAAACAGATACAGCGTCTCAGTTGCACCGTGCCCCTGCGGCTACCGAGGACAAAAGCCGCCGGCCTGCGGGATGTGGCGACAGGTGTTGACCAGGCCCTAGCGAGGGAATCTGTGACGAACTTCCCCTATTGGACAGTTTCCACAACTGGAGGAGCAGTAAGGGGGCCCAAGAACTGGTGATGTCAGCCAAGCTGTGAAGACCAGTGAGCCGGCACAGATTCCTGCCACCGGGGCTCCCGCTTGAGCCTGCCGCAGCGCGAATGGACTCTGCGGCTCGGCGTAGCGTTGCCGCTTCATGGCTCCCAGCCGTACTGCCAGAGCATAGACCCTCAGCTAGTCTCACGGCAGTAAACCAAGAGGCCGGGGTCAGAATGCCCCGCCGGTACGTTAGGAATCGCCGCCACGGCAAGCGCTGATCAGCAGGTCCGCCCCGCCCGAGCCGTCGAGCACGAAGATCTCGAGGGTGCCCTCCGGCATCAGCAGAGCCTCCGCTGCCACCGTCCCCACCTGCGGGTCGGTCCAAGTCCCCTCATACTCCCCGTTCACCACCGCGAGGTTGAGGTGGGTGTTGATCCGGTCGTTGAGGGTCCCCTCCACCTCGTCGCCGCTTCTGCGGATGGTGAGGGTTGTGGGAGGCGGACCATCTAACTGCGCAATGTCCACCTGCCACTCTCCGACCAGGGCATCGAGGCTGGTCCCGGACGCTGCCGAGCCGGCATCCTCCGGCGCTGCGCCGCGCGAAGTGCTGGAGCCGGTGGCCGGTGTTTCATCTGTCCTCTCCGTGGTCGGGCCGGCCGTCGTTGGCGTCTCAGTAGCCGAAGTTCCGGTCACCTCCGCGGGCGTCTCCGCGGGCGGCTTGGTCCCGAGCTTCTTGATGACGAGGTACGCCCCTATCCCCCCCAATACCAGGAACATAAACACCGCGGCCACCAGCACGGCGATAAGGGTGCTGCTGCCCGACGCCTGCGCCCGCTGCGGGGGCGCCGCGTACTGAGGCGGCGGCGTGGGCGGTGGCGGCTGCGGCTGTTGTGGCTGCAGGGGCACGGTTGCCTCCGGCGGTGGGGCCGGCGCAGGTGCCGCCGCCCGCTCAAGCTCGGTGCCGCAAAACGGACAGAACTGGGACTCCTCCGGGACCGTCTTGCCACACTTCGTGCACAACATTTTGGTACTCCTCGCTGTCGGCTGCTGCTCGCGGCCACAGGCGTTGTATAAGCATGCGCCGGGTACCGTCTCGGGCCGGCAGTGCCCGTAGAACCACACCTCGAGAGGGCCTCCGAGCGGAGCTGACAGTGCCGGCACCTTCGCCGGCCCGATGCGGTACGCATCGCTAATGGCGGCGAGTGCCCCGAACCGCCTTGCGCTCAGCGTCATGGCTACGGCACAGCACGCGCAGGTGGAAGCACCACTTTCCTGATGCTTACTTGGATGCCCTGAACGTGCCGCTTGCGGGTACGTCTTCTGAGGACGCGCTCCAGTTTCCCGATACAGAATTGTTGCCAGCCTTGCCGCTGAAACTGCCGCTGCATCCGTAACGTCCCCACTTACGATTCACCACTATGCCGCTCAACTTGCCGCTGAATTGGCCGCTGTCGCGGCTGCACGTTCCCGACCCGCTTACATCGGCGGTGAAGGCCCCGTACTTGTTCGCGCCTGAACCGGAGAGCTTGATCGTGACATTTGTACCGGTGATGTTGACATAACAGCTCCCGTGCGACCCCCCCGAGTAGTTCCCGGTGTAGTTCCCATCAAGATTCGCCAGCACGGCCACAGCCGAGACGGCTTCCTTGAGCGCGTTGTCGAAGTCGTCAGACCCGCCTTTGTCAGCCAGAATCGCTTTCTTGAGGATAGCGTTGACCTTGTCGGGCGTGGCCTTGAGTCCCACGGCCTTCAACTCCTGCTCCACGAGCCTGTATCCTCGGGCGGCCTTCAGGACCGGGCCACTGAGCTGGTTCTCGAGCAACTTCGCGCGGAGCTCATCATCGCTCAACTTGCTCCATTTGGGGTTCCTCTGGCGCTCGCGGTCGAGGTTCTGCCCTCTGCCGAGGTAGTCAAGATACCTGTCGCTGTCTCTGAGCATCTTCGTGATAAGCGTCGAGTTCTGCTGCAGGCCGTCGGGTGCTCCCCACTTCTTCATGCTTCTCTGTGCCGCGGACGCCCGGGCCCTGATCCTTTCCAACTGGACTGGCCCCGGTGACCTCCCATACAGCTCCTCGGCGTATATGTTGGTGGCCTCGTCACAATTGTTAAGCAACTCGACGGTGTCGCCGACTTCCTGTCCGCCTACCCCGATCACGTTGAGGGCCCGGGCGCTGTCGCGCCGCTGCATCTCTGTCGCCTCGCGGGGTAGCGCCTCGGCGGCTTCCCGTTGCGCGCGGGTACCGCACGGACCGTTAGCCACCTCTTCCGTTCTTCTCAGCGCATCCTTCTCGATCTCACTATCCGTCCTGCTCATATAGATGCCAACACCGGTGAGAACCAGCAGGGTCATGGCAACAGCCCCGGCGATCAGGCCTTGCCCTCGTTCACTGTGTCTGTGCATCGCTTCGCCTCCCCTCATTCGGCTTGGTCATGAAATCCATAACTCCGAGCAACTTCCCCTCACGGAACATGAACATGATCTGCTTGTGGTAGTTGAGAGCAGTGATCTTTCCATACTGCTGCATGTCCAATTCGCGCGTCTCTGAAGGCTCCCCCATCATCTCCTTCACCTGCATCTCGGTGAGGCCCGCATCAAACTCCGTCGGCCGGTAGTCCAGGAACGTGGCCCCCGGCACCTCCGCGAGGTCCTCGGCCTCCTCAAACACCCCATTCTCGAAGTACAGTCGCCGCGGCTGGAAGGCCGTCTGCAACACCGGGTCTGGGCCGACGTAGGTGTAGTACTCCCAGACCTCGGCTCGCAGCCCGGCATCATCGAAGGCCACGGCAAACACATTCGGATAGCCGTAGTCATCAACGAACTCCTTCTGGTCCGCCGAGAGCGCCACACGTTCGACAATCTCACGCTCGGGCGGCTTAGGCCCACCGGTGAGCGTGCTCCACAGGCCCGCCTTCGGAGCCGCAGGCTTGCCGGCGGTGCTTATCCTGCTCACCACAAGGTACCCCCCCGCCGGGACGCCGACGATCAGAACCAGAGTCCCGAGTATCCCCAGCACGAGCCCGGTACGCGCGCGCCAGCCCCCGCCCTGCAAAGATTTGATGCCGCACCACAATGCTACGGGGCCCAGAATCCAGACAACGAGGCTCCCGATGCCTAGCCCCAGCGCCCAGCTCGCAAGCCCGTCGCCACCGGCGGCCGGCGCGGCCTGCTCGGCTGATGCTGCGGCCGGAGGGGAAAACACGCCCGCAGGCGCGGCAATCACAGCCGGTGACGCTTGCGGCTCCGCTGGCCGTTGAACGGGGGACGCCTGTATCGGGCGACCGCACTGCATGCAGAAGCTGTGGGAGGGGTACACGCGCGCCCCGCAGTGGATGCAGTAGCGTACGTCATCGGGGGTCTCCTCCGCCCCAATAGCAGCACCGCAATCCGGGCAGAATTTTGGAGGAGCAGCTTCATCATACTGGGAACCGCAGTTAGGACACCTGGCCTCCGGCACGTTCCACCTCACTCCTTGGGTCATGCTCCGCCCAGGGCCGCAGCGCCCTCGATGGGGCACGAGTGGCCCGTTGCGCTCGCATTATCCGCCGTCACCCATCTCAAATGGGTGTCGCTAGTTCAGGGGCTCAGTAACTGCCCATATCACTTCCAGATTCGCCGTTGGAGCCACTAGCACCTTCTTTTCAGGTCGCGAAGCCGAGGCGTAGCCGAAGGCGGCCAGGTTTCGCACATTTCCGGGGCGGGGTGATAGTAGTTGAGTGCGCTACGAGGCCCAGCAGCGCTCTAATGCCGTCGGTCTCCCGTCACATACGCTAAACCCTTCTGCCGGCTTGCAGAAGGGCAAGAAAGTCCATATTGGCTCCCTTTATTGGACGATTCTAGCAACTGGATGGCCAGCGAAAAGTGCCGGGAACTGGCAGGCGCAATCTGGTGCCGCAGCCCTTAAGCAGCACCCCATAGTGCCACCGCTACCAGCGAAGAGCCGACAATAAAACCAAGCCCTCAAGCCGTCCCTACCCAGCCCACCAACCACGCATCAACACCTGAACCGCGACCGCAAATGGCCATCGGCCGTCTCAGACCGGAAAGCCCACGCCAACTCGAGTTGATTCAGCGTGCGGCCGGAGTCACTGATATGGATTCTTGGAATAGTTGCGATAGCCGGTACGTCCTAGACAATATCCCCGGTCTAACTGGACGGAATACCACACGGGGGGTGGATACGTGTCTGAGAGAATGACACGCAGGGAGTTTCTTGCTAGGTTTGGGGCTGGAGCAGCGTGGCTGGCGCTGTCGCGTCTTGGATGGGCGCAGGCATTGGAGACGTCACCTAGACCGAATGTCGTGCTTATCTTCTCCGACGATCAGGGTTATGCGGACATTGGCTGCCAGGGATGCACGGATATTTCCACGCCCAACCTCGATGCCATCTGCGCGGGCGGCACGCGCTTCAGCAGTGGCTATGTGACGGCACCCGTATGCAGTCCGTCGCGAGCGGGCCTCATGACAGGGCGTTACCAGCAGCGTTACGGCCATGAGCACAACCCCGGCAACTCCCGCGAAGCCGGACTGCCGCTGACGGAGACAACGTTGGCAGACCACCTCAAGGCGGCCGGGTACGCGACAGGAATGGTCGGCAAGTGGCACCTGGGCATGCTGGAAAAGCAGAACCCGATCAACCGGGGCTTCGACGAGTTCTTCGGATTCCTGCACGGCGCTCACTCCTATATCGTTCCCAACGACAGCCGCAGAGATCCGATCCGACGCGGGCTGAAGCCGGTGCAGGAGAGTGCGTACCTCACTGACGCCTTCGGGCGCGAGGCCTGCGACTTCATACAGAGACACGCAGCAGAGCCATTCTTTTTCTACCTCGCTTTCAATGCAGTACATGCCCCGTTGGAAGCCACGCGTGGGTATATGAGCCGTTTTCCGCACATTGAGGACCCCCGGCGGCGTACCTTCGCCGCAATGATGGCCGCGATGGATGACGCGGTCGGGAACGTGTTGACCACACTCCGCTCGCAGGGGTTGGAGCAGGATACTCTGGTCTTCTTTATCAGCGACAATGGTGGCCCCACTCCACAGACCACCTCGCGCAACGACCCGTTGCGAGGATACAAGGGACAGGTGTACGAGGGGGGCATCCGCGTGCCCTTTGCCCTGCGCTGGCCGGGGCATATTCCCGCAGGCATGGTGTATGATCGGCCCGTGAGCTCACTTGATGTCGTGCCGACGGTGCTGGCGGCGGCCGGTGTAAGGATACCGAGAGGTCTGGACGGCGTGAACTTGACACCTTTTTTGTCAGGAGCGATGTCAGGCGATCCGCACGAGCAACTCTTCTGGCGGATGGGGCGGAAGACCGCAGTACGGCGAGGGAAGTGGAAGCTGCTGCGCGAGGCGAGGGGAGATTACGAGCTTTACGACCTTGGCAACGACATCGCTGAGACTAACAATCTTGCCCAGATCGAGCCCGAGCGACTTGCAGAGCTGCAGGGCGCCCTGGCGGCATGGGACGCGGAGATGATCGATCCGCTGTGGATACGGGAGAGCTTCAGCCGTTAAGGGGCGACAGCAGCACGGGGATCATGAAGGAGGACCAATGATGCGCCTGGTACTGGTGGCACTCATTGCCGGCAGTCTGGGGGCGCTGGGCCTGATCGCGTGCGCCCAGCAGCCAACCCTCGAGCAACGCTTCAACCAACTCGATCAGAACGGCGACGGGCGGGTGACCCGCGAGGAGGCCGGTGGGGCCGCGTGGTTCGAACGCCTGGACACGAACGGCGACGGCGCGATTACGCTTGAGGAGGCGCGGGCGGCCTTGGCGCAGGGCGCCCGCCAAACGCCGATTCAGCGCGCGGCTCAACTGCCATTGTCACCAGGGCCGACTGCGGCCGAGCAGTCCCTGCCCGACCCGCCGGGATGGGACGGGCCACCGTTGCGGCGCATGCCCGAGGGTGACGCCTCCGCCGACGCCGCCGGCCTCGGGCAGCTCTTCGAGAGTGTGGTGGCCGCGGGCCTGACCGACGTGGTCATGGGGACCAACGGTTTCGCCATCGCCGACCTCAACCGCGATGGGCTGATGGATATTGTGCTGACTCAGTCCGAGCCGCGGAACTGGGGGCGGCGGACCCCAGACCGGCTCCGCGTACTCCTCAACGAGGGCGACTTCGTCTTCACCGAGCACCCGATCTCGATTATCGGTTCAGACCTGTCAGGCGCCGACTTCGCCAACAGCGCCCAGGTCCCGAGCCTGGCCGACTTCAATAAAGACGGCTACCTGGACATCCTCGTAACGCGCAGCGCGCCCTATATGGGCGGGCAGGTTCGGGAGGGCGCGCAGCTCAGGGGGAACACGCTGCTGGTCAGCAACGGTGCCTGGGACCGCTTTGAGGATCTCTCCGAGCCGCTGGGGATGCGCAATGAACTGGGATATAACCGCCAGCCGTGCTTCGGCGACGTGAACCGCGACGGCTGGCTCGACATCGCCATCGGCTGTGACAACATCGGCAACGCCATGGGGGGCGTCCCGCACAGCCGGCTGTACGTCTTCCGGCCGCAGGGCAATCGCTTTGAAGACGGTACATTCGAGGACATCGGGGGCACCGACCTAGTCCCCGATTTCGGCGGGTTCTACCATGACTCCGCGCGCGACAAGGCCGGGCCCGACATCAACCTGTGCGACCTGGACAACGATGGCGATCTTGACCTCTTGCAGAGCTACCATTGCGACGTGCGGCAACCGCTCCTGCCCTACTCGCCGGGCGAGTACCGCCAGGGCGTCTTCTGCTGGCGGAACATGCTGACGGAGTCGGGGGAGTTCCGCTTCGAGAAAGTCACAGACAACGGTCTGGCCTGCGAGGCGAAGCTGACCTACAATCGCGAAAAGCAGCTCTATGAAGCGACCGGGAAGGCCCCCGGGCTGCCGTACATCTCGCTCGCTGATGTGGACAATGATGGGCTGCCGGATGTGCTCGCCGTTGGCCCGGCGGACCCGGGGTGGGCACCGCGGGCGGAGTACGTGCATGGCCGGTTCTGGCGAAACCTTGGTGACTTCCGCTTCCGGGAAGCAACCGAGCAGGCCGGCCTGCAGGCGATCAACTGGCACTACCGCGAATGGTACGCATTCTGGGAGGCGCCGATTCCGGAGCGCTTCGCCAATTGGCGGCCCCGCACACAGGGCCTGATGAACCAGCCGGGCCGGCAGCGCAGTAACCCGATAGATGAACATGGCTTTTATGCCGCCGACGCCCTCTTCGGAGATTTCGACAACGACGGCTGGGTGGACCTCGTGGTGCTGGACCGCTCCGAGAGCACGGACCCCGCGGCCTGCCGGGCAATACTCTTCATGAACCAGGGCCAGGGCAGGTTTGAGCCACAGTTGACCGCACTCAGCGGCCTGGACGCCAGCGGCATCTCCGGCGAGGTCGCCGACCTCAACAACGACGGCCTGCTGGACCTGGTGTTCGCCGCGGACCCTGACAATTCGGGCTCATCCACCGAGGGCCACCGCTATCAAGACAAGGTCTTCCTCAACACCGGCTTGGAGGGCGCGCGCGAGAACCACTGGCTGCGGCTGCGGTTCTCAGGCATCAGCGACGCCGAACTGATCGGCGCGCGGGTTGAGGTCCACGAGTCCGGCAGCCAGAAGCTACTGGGCACACGATGGATCACGAGCCATGACAGCTACAAATCCGGCTGCCCGCTCGAGTCCCACTTCGGTCTGGGCGCGAACACGAGCGTCGACATTGTCGTCTATCTGCCTGACGGACGTGAGAGCGTGCTCGATGACTTGGAGACCGACCGCTATCTCTCGCTTGCTCTGGACACAGGTGAGGTCAAGAGCCTAACGGCCACATACGCTAAACCCTTCTGCTGGTTGGCAGAAGGGCGGGTTCGTTCTGACTGGCTCCCCCTATTGGACAGTTTTCGCAACTGGATGGCCAGCGAGGAGTGCTGGGAACTGGCGGCGTTTGCGCTTTGAAACGTCTCATCTTTTTTTCCTGGACCCGGATGGGCTCCTGCCCTCCGAGACTATTCCGGGGGCACAGCCGCTCTTCGGCCTGCGGCAGGAGGCAACCAACGCCTGGTCAAGCCCCAGATTAGTTTTGGGGCCCTACGAGCTACTTCTTCTGCGCAACGCGTTGCTTGCACGCCGCTAACTGGCTACTCAGGGCCACGATGATCGCGACGACTTTGGGCCTGGGCCCGACGAAGACTGAGACGCAGAGGAAGGCCTAGGAGGCGAGTTTCAACAGGGAGTGGAGTGGTTCAGCCACACTGTGGCAGGCGCTTCTGAGGGCGCTCATGTTAGTGGGCAGCCTTGCCGCAAATCATCACTGAAAGCCGCGCCGAGGCCGCAATTATGGTGCGGATGGACTTTTTCGGAGGCACAGGCTATAATGCCCACAGCGCCATGCTCTTGGGCTGCTTCCGTCTGTGGCCTCGGGCGGGGAAGGTGAGTAGTTACGACGCCAGGCTCAACTTCGCGAACACTCCGCAGCATCGGGAAGCTCTCCCGGAAACAGACCCTATGCCTGCTACATAGCCGTTTTCGCGTCTCCCCGATGAGCCTTTCGTACTCCCTACAAAGAATTCGGGTTAGGAGACCAAGGTGATGCCGCGAACAGAGGGCATGTCAAGCGACTGGCCGCCGCTGGTCCGCGCCCTGTCGGGTTCACCCCGTGAGATCGGGACCGCGCTCGGCACGATGCATCGTGAGGCGCTCCAACGTGGACAGGCCGCGTGGCTGGAGCGAGGCGCCGAACACGGTCTCTCCCGAGCCGATCTGCTCGCACTCGCCGCGCCGATGCTTGACGTGGTGCGGGAGATTGCTCCCCATTGGCTGGAGGAGGCGGTGGCGACCGCGGAGGGAGCGGGGACCGATCCCGAAATCGGCATGGCGCAGTTGCTCTACCTCGGCCCGACTGCACGTGGCGGCCGCGAGTGGTTCCGGCCCGAGCAGCCGGACGAATGTACCTCCTACACCGTCTCCCGCGATCGGACCGAGGGGAACGCGCTGCTGTTCAATCGCACCCGGGACAACACGCCCGGCCCGCAGAGCGGCGCCATCTGGGACACGCACCTGCCCGGGATCAACAGGTTGATGGCGGTCACCTACACGACTTCGCGGCAGATCTCGGTCATGGTCAATGACAAGGGGCTGGTTGGTTCGGCGGATCAGGGCGGTCCCCCGTCCACCACACGCAGCGACGTCGGGATCATGAACGGGATGATGAAACGTTACATCGCAGAGAAGGCCTCCAACTGCGAGGAAGCACTCGCGATCATTCGGCGCTTCGTGGACGAGAATTGGTACAAGGGGGGCAGACCGGGCTCGCGCTGGACCCTAGCCGATCTCAAGGGTGCGATTCTCGACGTCAGCCACAACTCCGACCCGGGCTCGCTCACCTATCGGTGGGTTGAAGGCAAGTCGCACATCACCCGCACCTGGAATGGGAGCGCCGACCAGATGCTTGAGGCGCTCGCCGAGCCGGTGGGTTTTCTCGACTTCCGCAACATCTCGCGGGACCCGGATGCGAAGATCCAGAAGGGGCGCACCAGCATCGCCGGCATGACGGTCCGAGTGCATCCGGAGTTCCCCGAGTATCTGACCCGGGCCTGGTTCTCGTTCCCGGCGGTGAGCCTGGCCTTCCCGGTCTACATGGGCGGCACCGCAACGCCGCTGCCGCTCGTCGACGGCTCGCTCTACGATCTGTGTGCCGATCTGCCCGACGACGTTGCGGTGTGGGAGGTCCTGGAGCGGACTCTGGAGCAGAACTCGAAGTTGCTCGAGGCCCGCGTCGAGGAGCTGCTTCGAGCGCGGCGCATCGCTGAGGCACGCGCGCTGATCGATGACTGGACGCAAGCAACTGCCGCCTCACATCTGTTGCAGCTGGACAAGTCCAGCCCCTGACATCAACGCCCGTGCGCTACGGGCGATCCCGGGTCAGACGAGGAGCGTGCGTACGTTGTCGGAGGAGCGGCACGACCAAACTCGGGAGATGCTGGTCCCGCTGAACCTGCGGACCTACCGCCTGGGTATCGCCAACGGCATCTTCGCGTTCACCGCCAGCCGCCTCGCCGATCCGAACACCATCCTGCCGCTACTGATCCACCGGCTGTCGGGCGCGGCGTGGGTCGTGGGGGCGGTGCTGGGGCTGAAGGGGCTGGTGGAGGCGCTGGCCCAGGTTGTGGTCGCCCGCGGTCTGGATGCGCAGGAGCGCAAGAAGCCTGCGTACACGATCGGGGCCCTGCTGCGCGCGGCAACTTACTTCACCATCGCCGCCGTGTTGTGGTTCTTCGCGTCCATCCCGGCTCCGGTGGTTTTCGCGGTGTTCGTGCTCGCGCTGCTGGGCTATCGGGCGGGCCTGGCGATCGCCGGCCTCGCGATCAGCGACATCATCGCCAAGTCGGTCCCGACGACCCGGCGCGGGAGCTTTCACATGTGGCGCAGGCTGAGCGCGCTCGTGGTGGTCTTTCTCGGCGTCAGCCCGTTCGTCTCGTGGATGATCGGCCCGGAGGGGCCGGTCACGTTCCCGCTCAACTTCGGCGTGCTCTTCGCGGCTTCCGCCACCGCCAACGTCCTGGCCTGGCTGCTGTTCGCACAGGTGCGCGAGCCGCCCTCGCGCGCGGCAGAGCGCAAGCTGAGTTGGAACGAGCATCTGCGGAGCGGGCTCACGGTCTACCGCAACGACCGCTGCTACCGCCGTGTCATCCGCATCCGACTCCTCGTGGGTATCGCCGCGGCGGTACGCCCCTTCCTGGTGGTCTTCGCCACTGACACCTGGCACCTCACTGACGACGTGGCCGCCACCTTCATCGCCATCCAGGTCTGTGCCGAGTTCCTGGGGGCGGCGATCGCGGGCCGCATCTCTGATCGAGTGGGCAACCGCTCCGCCATCATCTTCATGATCTGGTCGCTCATCCTCTGCTGCGGCGCCGCCGTCCTCGCCAGCATGGGCAGTTGGGACGTGCCGCTTGCTCTCTTCACGCGGCAGATTAGCCTGCAAATCATCATCTTGGGCGCCGCCTTTGTCGGCTCCGGGCTGTTTCTTGCCAGCCTGACCATCGGCTACGATAACTACCTCATGGATATCGCGCCGGAAGAGCAGCGGCCCTCGTACATTGGCTTCAGCACCGCGTTCACTGTGCCGCTGACCATCGCCCCGATGCTGTACGGCTGGGGCGCCGATCTGTTCGGCTACCAACCTGTGTTCATCAGCGCCTTCATCCTGGTAACGGCGACGCTGTACCTGTTCCTCCAACTGCCGGAACCACGCGATGGGCTCACTCAAGTCGACCTCGAGCGCTCAAGCCCCCCGCCGTCAAACGGCGAGGGAGGCCCGGGCCAGCCCGGATCAGCCATGAGGTGAGAGCAAGGGGAATCGGAGAGACGCGGAAATGGCTGTCTTTCCCGAAAACTCGTAGCGCCTCGTGCCGTGGCTCTGCGCGGCCCTACCGGCCAAGGCTTGCGCCACACGGAATGGCCACCATCAGGCTCGACCTTATTGTGACAGCGATGAGGTCTACGGGCACGGGGTCCGGCTGTTCCTACCCAGATTATGCGTAAGTGTTTGAGAAAGTCAGTTGAGGAATCAGGAAAAGTGCCTGCACATCAAGGATTATACGGTGTCGAGCACCTATCCCGATGGAGGCACTTTTCCGATGAAGAACAATTCGCCCAGCAGCCCGCAGAATCCTTCCCGGCCGCGGACCAAATCTGCCCCAAAAAGCTTCAGTGGCGGGATCATGACCAGCTTCTTTAAGCGGCTGTTTTCCGCCTCCAACTCCTTCAGACGCTTGGCCTGGTCCACCCGCATGCCACCGTACTCATTGCGCCACCGGTAGTAGGTCTGATCGGTGACACCGATTTGCTTGCAGACCTGCGCGACCGTCGCGGCGTTGGCAATCTCCACCTCCGCCTGCCTGAGCTTGTTGATGATCTGTTCCGGCGTATGACGCTTCTTTGCCATCATGCTGCCTCCTTACCCGCAAGTTCGCCCGGCAGGCGCTTGGTGCCCACCCCCATGGGGGTGGCAAGAGCATCAAAGACACGGCAGAAACGTCCCAGAATCAACGGCAAGAAATCTACTCTACAGGCTGAAAACTCTCATTGCCGGTGGTACTAAGATGGGGGCAAGGGCAACAGCTACGACTCTCTCACTCTAGCTGGTACGAAAAATGGGGGGAGGTCTCCCTCCTGGCGGTAGCGGCTGAGGATGCGGCGCACCTGCCGCGGACTGCGCTCCAGCAGCGCTGCGGCGAGCTTGCGTCATGCGGATTTGTGGGTTAACTAACTGGGCCATGACTCTGAGGCGGTCGCGTTCTCCGCTGCTCATTTCTGGTTTCATCCCCGTGGCCTCGCCGCGCAACGGCAAAAACATCACCATAGGACATTTTCACTTTGCAGCAATAGGACATTATCACCTTGCGCTTAGGATTCCTGGCAAAAAGTCCTTGACACGCGGTGGACAATGTGTTAAGATGAACGTTAATGCAGGTACGTTGATCCATTATCCTTAATATTCTGGCAATTGTATCTAGCCTCCAAGTGCGGACGGTGTTTATATGGCTGTGACCCAGCGCCAGATCGCTGAACTGGCCGACGTATCGGTCAACACTGTTTCTCTCGTGTTGAGGCACGTCCCTGACCGTATTGTAAGCAGCGCCACCCGCCAGCGCATCCTCGATATTGCCAAAGAGCTTGGTTATCGCCCCAACCCCCACGCCCGAGCGCTCGTCGGGGCGAAGGCGCCGCTTATCAGGATTGTATGCCGCCCCTGGGACTTGTACATCTCCAACGTGAAGGGCGCCAGCTTGGTCAGTGCCTTCGATAATCTGGGGCGTGAGCTCTCTGTCTGCAACGTTGACACAGCGCAGGACCTGGAGCACATTGTGGACGCGCTGCTATGGGGTTCGCCGGAGGCAGTGGTGTTCCAGATTCCGTGGCGGGATGAAGATCTGCTTGTGCCGATATTTCAGGCACTGCACGATGAGGGCACACACGCGGTGCTGGCGGACTGCAGTCAGTTACCGCCCGCAAATGTCCCGTGTGATGCGGTCAGCCTGGATAGACTGGGCGGGGCAATGGTGGCGATGAATCATCTTATCGAACTGGGCCACCGCCACATTGGTCTGGTGATTGGTCGAGGATACCAGAGTCGCCGAAAAGCCTACGAGCTAGTTCTTGCGCAGCATGGCATTGCGGAGCGCTTCATAGCAGAGATCGGGCGAGCGCCTTCAGTGGGTGATAGCGACTGCTACCAAGCGGCCGTGGCGCTGGGAGGCGCTCAGGCCACTGAGCGTCTGTTGAAGGACAACCCCTCTGTTACGGCCCTGATGTGTGAATCCGACATAGCTGCACTGGGAGCGATGCGTGCCGTCCATCAGCTTGGCCTGCGTGTACCCGAGGATGTAGCACTGATCGGTTTTCACAATGAGCCCTGGACGCAGTTCCTGCCAGTGCCGCTGAGCACGATGGCTGAACCTGTGAACGAAATGTGTGAGCTGTCAAGACGGTTTCTGGCACAAAGGCTTGATGGCGACACCGGGCCTTGGCAACGCGCCAAAGTAAGCTACGAACTCATCGTGCGCGAATCCAGCGGCCCGCCACTTGATGGCGGCAAATCAATCAAGGCAACAAGTGCACGGCCCTAAAGACTGGGTCAGGCACTTCGCGCAACACCAATCAACAGGAATAAGAAGGAGGAGTTAGAGATGCGAAAAGGCTTCACGCTTATTGAGCTGTTGGTGGTCATAGCGATCATCGCCATTCTGGCGGCGATCCTATTCCCCGTCTTCGCCCGCGCGCGTGACAAGGCGCGCCAGACTAGCTGCTTGAGCAACGTAAAAGAGCTAGGCCTCGCTGTGCAGATGTATGTAGCAGACCACGACGAGACCATGGTCCCCTTCGCGACGACCCCAGCCGATGGCCTGGGTTCCATATCATGGGCCGCGCTGCTGTATCCCTACGTTAAGAATGTCGAGGTGTACGACTGCCCGAGTTCGGGCAGGAAGTGGAGCAGCGGAAGTGGGGGTTTAGGGCAAGATCAAATTCGCTTCTGGTCCTGGTCTGCACTCAGCTACGGGATCAACGTCTTCGCTGCTTTCTACCCGAGTTACTACCTCTGGACGCTGGCGGAGTTTGAGGCGCCCGCCGAGACCGCCATGTTCGGGGATAGCTGCAGATGCCATGCAAGCGACCCCAACAAAATTGATGCGGAAGGGGGCCATCACCTGGTTCAGGCGCCCCCTCTTGCCGTTACGTCCAAAGACCGTGGCAAATGGGCCTGCCGCCACAGCGGAGGCGCTAACGCTGCCTACGTCGACGGCCATGCCAAGTGGATAGCGCTGTCGCATATTCCACCGACTAACGTCGACAGTCGCTTTTGGTATCCCAGCACTAAGTACAACCCGCCCTACTAGAGCCAGCGCGGGCCGGGGCCTGTGTGAGAGGTTGGGCACGCCTGCCCCCATGCGGCTTATGCACGCGGCGCAAGCATGACCATAGGTCGGGCGTCTTGTGCAGGCCCTTATCCCGAATTCCCCATATGAAACAAGGAGGAACTAAGCCAGGGCGCCAATAAACAGTGACAGAGAGCGGATATTGGGCGATTGTGTTAGGCTGCAATCGCCCACTATTTCGTACAAGTCAAGGCAGACGAAGCATCGAATCGGGAAAGCCAAAATTACAGATTCTAACGCAGGATTTGATGCGCAACTAGTTAATGAAACAGAGAATGTCAACCCCAGCAACACTGGATAATCGGGGATTCGAGGAAATTCTACTAATGGAGTAACACTCATGCCTATTTCCTACCGAGAGAACTATTTACGGACATTAGAATTCCGCAATCCTGAGTGGATACCTATGCATCTCGACCCGGCTCCGGCTACTTGGCACAGGTACCGGGAAGACCTGGAGGAGCTAGTGCTGCGCCATCCGCTGATCTTCCCCAATTATCAGAAAGGCAGCATAGACTTTGACCACTTCGCCGCGGTCTACCGGGAGAACCAGTACTACACCGATAACTGGGGCTGTGTGTGGTACAATGCTCAGGACGGAATGGAAGGCCAGGTGGTGGAGAGTCCGTTGGCTGACTGGGACGCGTTCGATACCTACCAGCCGCCCGATCCGATGTTAAAAAGCGAGCGGGGTGAGCGCGACTGGGAGCAAATTGAGAAAGACGTGGCGGCACGCAAGCAACGCGGTGAGTTGACTTCGGGTACTGGTGAGCGCCTCTTCGACCGGCTCTACTTTCTCCGGGGCTTTGAGAACTTAATGATTGACATCGCCACTGACGACCCGCGTCTGCCACGACTAATCGAGATGTTGACCGATTACGAGATGCGGCTGGTGGGCAAGTGGCTGGAGATAGGCGTGGACATGATTCGCTTCCATACCGACATTGGCACCCAGCAGGCGTTGATGATCAGCCCGGGAAAGTTTCGGAAGTATATCAAGCCGATGTTTATGAAGCTATTCCGGACTTGCCGGCAGGGCGGTAGTCACGTCTCCCTCTCCTCAGACGGCAGGCTCCTGGAAATCGTTGAGGACCTAGTTGAATGCGGCGTGTCCATGCATGACCCGCAGATCCGGGCCAATACTCTGGATGGTATCAAGCAGGCGTACAAAGGCAAGCTGTGTATTAAACTGGACCTGGACCGGCAGATGTTCCCCTTCTGCCAGCCGGAGGAGCTGCAGGCGCACGTGGCGGCAGCCGTGAAAGAGTTGGGCTCGCCGGAGGGGGGACTGATTTTATGGGCGTGGGTCTCGCCCGACGTGCCGTTGGAGAATATCGAAGCCCTCGCCAGTGCTATGGAAGAATTCCGCACCTATTGCTGGGATAGCCACGGATAGGGAAACAAAGGCTGTGGCCGCTGAATGCTTTTGGCAGCCGAAGTGCTCGGGAGGATTCGGTCAAATTCTTGGTTCTTGGAGAACGCTTCTACTTTGCAGTCTGGGGTGATATGAATGTTTGGTTTTCAAGAAGGTGCAGCTTCTCTTGTAGCAACCGGTGTATTATTGGCGGTGATGATAACATTGGGCACGGCAAACTTCGCAGACGCAGACGAGCCTTTCAACCTGGACTTGTTCACCGATCTCGGCACACCGGTGCGCCGCAACGCCTTGTACAACCACGCCCTGGGCAAGGACGCCGAAGGTAATGAGCGCTACTACCAGGCGTACCGAGGCGATCCGTGGTTCCTGCTGTCTTTGGACCCATATACCGGCGAGGCCGATGAGTACATTGCCGAGGGATACGTCGGCAATCCGTGGGGAATACTTTGGGCCAGCAACGACAAACTGTATATCACCACTGGCGGCAGTAGAGAAATTGATGATATCTTTGTGTTTGATCCTGAAACTAGCACACTGAGCTACCTGGGCCGGCCCACGGAGACTGAGCAAGTGGTATGGACTCTGTGTGAAGCTGAAGATGGGAAGCTATATGGGGGCACATACCCCTCCGCCAAGTTAGTAAGCGTGGACCTGCAGACCCACAAACTGACGGACCTGGGGCGCATGTCACCCGACCAGATGTACATCCGCTTCCTGGACACCAAGGGCGAGTGGGTGTACTGCAACGCCGGTCCCAGCAGAGCTGCGGTATGGGCCTACAACATCTACACCGGGGAGAAGAGACAGATATTGCCGGACCGGTTCCGAGAGGGCCCGGGGTCCGGGGGTGCGCAGAAGCGCGCCGACGGCGAGATGTACATCTCGATCGACGGTGGCAAAGAGATATTCAGGGTCGTCAACGGTACCGAGCTTGAGCCGGTTGACACGATGCCACCACCAAGGCCGGAGAATCTTCAGGGGAATCCTACCAAGGCCCGCTTGACCTTACAGGATGGCACATCCATCTTGGTTGACAACCAGACCGGCCCGGAAAAGCGCTACTTCCTGCAAAGGCCGGACCAGGAAATTGTGACGATAAGCTTTGAGTATGCGGGAACGGTAGGGTCGATTCTCTGGTCGCTGCAGGAAGGGCCTGACGGGTTGGTTTATGGGACCACGAGCAGCCCGATTACTCTTTTCTCGGTGGAGCCGGCGACTGATGAGGTCGAAGTTCTTGGCGACCCCATCGGTGTTGCCGGGCAGGTCTATGGATGGGTATGGCACGAGGACAAGCTTTACATGGCGGCTTACGGCAATTCCAGACTGACAGTGTGGGATCCGAGAAAGCCGTGGAACTTCGGCTTCGAAGAGGACAGCAACCCGCGCTATCTGGGCTGCTGCCACATTGGCCGGCCCGCCAGCCTGATCGTCGCTCCCGATGGTAAGCACCTGCTTGCCGGCGGAGTGCCCGGCTACGGGTCAACCGGCGGGGTGCTGACAGTGATCGAGCCAGACGAGCCCAACGTAGAAGCCATACCAGGCCTATTCGGTGAGCAAAGCATTGCTTCGATGGTTGCCATTCCTGACACAGACCTGGTCTGCATTGGCACCACCTATCACGGGGGAACGGCCTCAGAGGCGCAAGTCAGCGACCCCCGGCTGCTGCTGTGGGATTTCAATACCCGTGATATTGTCTTCGAGACAGTGCCCGTTGCCGGCGAAGCGTCGTTGGTGCAAATGGTCTTGCTCGGCGACAAAATATACGGCACCACCGCAGGTGACGAGGGCTACCTATTCGCATTTGACATCGAGAGCCGTCAGGTGGTGCACACAGCACCGCTGGGTTACGGCGCGGGCTCTTTGTTCGGCCTGCGCTACCGGGAGGCGGACGGGATGCTCTATGCCATCTCCGGCGATAGCATCGTGCGCATTGACCCGGAAAGCTATACTACCGAACGGCTGGGCACATATCCCGGCATGGGTTTTGGCATGGGGCTCGCCGGCGACTACATCTACCTGTGCGCCGGACCAAACTTAATCAAGTTCTCTATCCCCCGGCAAGACGACAATGACTGAGCCCGGAGCGTATCATTGCTGATTGGCGAATACGTGGACAACACCGGACCCGCCGGCTGACCGACCGCCAGGCGGGTCTTGTGTTAATAGAGGATTTGGCTAACCAAAGGGGATGATTCACATGTCGACACACCCGGCAGAATCCACATCGGCCGGAGGTTTTAACCTGCTCAGTGTGGGCCTTGCGCTTGCGGTATTGGTGTGGATGTCGCTGGCGACCTCCGTAGCCGATACTGAGGGATTACGGGCGCCACCTGTGCTGTCCGTAGCCCAGACAGATCAGCCGCCCAACGTTGACGGCTCTTTGGATGACCCTGCGTGGCAAAACGCGGCCGGCTTTACCGGCTTCACACCGATCGGTAGTGACGAACTGTCTCCATACAAAACCACTGTAGCGGCTACCTACACCCAAGACCGTCTATTCGTAGCTTACGCGTGCCCATTTGCGCCTCACGAGAAGCTTGAGGGGGCTGTCAGAGAGCGCGACACGGGAAGCCCCTGGCACGAAGACTCACTGGAGATCTTCCTCAGCCCGGACCCAGAAAGCCCGGATGACTGCTATCAACTGATAGGTAACTGGGCCGGGAGCATTTATGATGTGCATGCCGGCGACCGCAAATGGAATGGCAACTGGGAGTTTAAGACCAAGGCCGGCGAAGGTCTTTGGACCGCGGAAGTCTCGATCCCCTTTGCCGACCTCGGCACTTCCTCCCCTCAACCCGGCGACACTTGGAGGGCGAACTTCTGCCGCGACGTCGTCGCCGGTCGCAGCGCGTTTGAGACATGGGCCGACACCGGCGCAAGTTACATGACCTTCTCACAGTTCGGCCATCTGCAGTTTGTGGGCAGGGGGCCGGTGGCGATGAACGACTTCCCGACCGCCGATAATGATCAGTTGCCGCGCTATGCGGTCGTAATCGCCGCTCCCGGCGACAGGTTGGCGATCCCGCACCTGGCCGACTACGCGCGTTGAATGGCTGGGGCCTCCGCAGACGGAGGGTCCCAGACTAATGTGTGCGCTTTGGTGGCGGTGTGGCAGTGTGCGTGGTTTCGTTGATAGTCTTGACTTCTCCTCCTGCTCGGGCCATCATTCACGTATGTTGTGGCACTTGCTTCTGATCTTGTTGTCTCCGCCGTCGGCGCTGTGGAGCGCGAGCGCAGGCATCCCGCACCGAAAGGACGTTGAGTGATGATTGTCAAGCCGAAGCTCGCCCCGCAGCTGAAGTGGTTCCCAGAGGCCCGTTTCGGGATGTTCGTCCATTTCGGCCTCTACGCCCTGCTCGGCCGCGGCGAGTGGGTGCAGTACCACGAGAACATCCCGCGCGAGGAGTATGCGAAGCTCACCCGCCGCTTCAATCCCAAGCGCTTTGACGCAGATGAATGGGTCAGAACCGCCCGGCGCGCAGGCTGCCGGTATATGACCGTCACCGTCAAGCACCACGACGGCTTCTGTCTCTTCGACTCCAGGCTGACCGACTATAAGATCACCAACACGCCATTCCAGCGCGACCTCATCGGCGAACTCATCGGCGCCTGCCAGCGCGACGGGATGCGGATCATTCTCTATTATTCCCAGCCCGATTGGCACCATCCCAACTACGTCCACCGCAAGGGCATCTTCAAGGACCTCGACTGCGACCGGGACGGCGACGATCCCGACTGGCCCAAGTTCCTCGACTACTACATTGGCCAGGTCGAGGAGTTGTGCACGAACTATGGTCGCATTGACGGATTCTTTTTTGATGGGGTGCAGCGGACGGAGAAGCAATGGCTGGGGCGGCAGGTGTACGACCTCATCAGGCAGCACCAGCCGGGCGCAGTAGTCAATGACCGCGCCGGCTATGGTGACTACTTCACGCCAGAGCGCAGCCTCTCCGCTCTGCCTGCTGTCGCCGGGTACATGGTCGAGGCCTGTCAGTCAGTGGCGCGCGGTGCGTGGGGCTTCCAGAAAGAAGCGGAGCTATACTCGTCGCCACACCTACTCCACTCCATGATCCGCATGGCCGCCGCCAATGGCAACTACCTGCTCAATGTCGGCCCGAAGCCGGACGGGACGCTGCCGGATGAGTGGGTGCAGCGGCTCGCCGATATCGGCGACTGGCTGCAGCAGCATGGCAAGGCCATCTATGGGACGCAGGGCTGTCCACTGCGCGACGAATCTGAAGATATGCTCTATACCCGCAAGGCCGAGCGCGTCTTTCTGCATCTGCTGCGCTGGCCTGAGACCGACCGCGTCGAGCTGCAGAGTTTGTGCAAGCTCCCACTGCGCGCGCGGATGTTGAGGACGAACACAAAGCTGCGCCTCGAGGCCGATGGCGATGCCACGGTCATCTGCGGCCTGCCCGCTTCGCCCCCTGACCCATTCGCGAACGTAATCGAGATGGTTTTCGACAGCGATGAGATGTTCCGAACGCTGCCAAAGCCAGCGCCGCCCGCGGTCATCGGGCTCGCCAGGACGAAGCCCACAAGCCTCACGCCCGACCGCGCGCTAACCAGAGGCTTCGGCTTCAAGGGCTCCCCGCTACGAGTCGAAAGAAGGCAACTAAGCCCTGCGTCTGTGGGTATCGCTGACACACAGCCTGTCTTCAGCAGCTCGTGGCAGCCGGAGCAGAAGGCCGAGTGGATCATCGCAGCGCCCCAGCCGATGAGATGTAGCATCGCCGCCGAAATGGCCTGTCCGAAGCTGTACGCCGGCGGCACATTTCTCGTGGATGTGGCCGGTCAGAAGCTGCGGGGCAAGGTGCCTGCAACCGCCGGCGACGGGGATTTCGTCGAAGTCAAGCTCGGCACCGTGGAGCTGCCGGAAGGTGAATCGAGGCTCAAACTCTCGCCCGAGAGGCTCAATATCGCGTACTATTTCGCCAATGTGCGCCAGGTGATTCTCCGCCCGGGCAGCTCCCTGTAGAGCCCCAAAACCTAGCTGTGCGCACGACAGATGGACCGAGCCCTTGCCGCGCGTGGCGACGCCTGGACCCCTCCGCGCATACCGCGGCACAGCGTCCGCAGACTTGGCTGTGGCCAAGTCTGACGAACCGCCGGCCGGGCGGCCCGGTTCTCTGGGCGGCCTGAGCCACTTGTGCCCGACATGACTCGCTGAGCACATGCCTCAGCCAGCCGTCAAGGTGACCCCGGAAGGTGTTCATCTTCTCGCCGGTGAAGTGACCACTGCTGTCAATACCACTGCTTGCCACCCAGTGGAGGCGACGCTGTATGATCTGGACCAGGCGGGTTACGCTCATCACCTCAGCAGCTTTGCTCGCCTGCGCGTTTGCCCCTGCCGAGCCATTCTTCGCAGATGTCACCGCGACGGCAGGCATTTCAGGAGCCAGCCAAGCCGCGTGGGCCGACTACAACGCCGACGGCTTTGTTGACGTCATCATCGGCGGGACATTGTTCCGCAACGAGGGCGACAAGACGTTTACAGATGTCACCGCCACGGCGGGATTGCCTGGCGGCGGGGGGGGGTGGGTCTGGGGCGACTACGACAACGACGGCCTTCCCGACCTGTTTTGTTACTCCGGCAAAGGCTCCCTCTATCACAATAACACCGACGGCACGTTCTCTGAAATCGATTTCCCCGAATTGCCCACGATCATATCTCGCGGGGCGGTGTTCGTTGACCTCGACGGTGACGGCCTAGTTGACCTCTACGTCGGTGGCTACGAGCAGTGGAGCAAGGAAGAGTTTTACCAGGACGCCGTCTACCGCAATGCAGGCGGCGGGACATTTACCGAGCACTGGGTCCAGCCCGATGGCGAGAAATGGGCCACGCGCGGCATCACCACCGCCGATTTTGATGAGGACGGCGATACCGATATCTATTGCTCCAATTACCGCCTCCAGCCGAACACTCTCTGGCGCAATGATGGTGGCATGACCCTGACCGATGTCGCCGCCGACTACGGCGTCGCCGGTACCCCCCAGGATATCGTGAGCTACTTCCAGGGGCGCCAGTATCCATCCCACGGTCACACAATCGGGTCGGCGTTCGCCGATCTTGACAATGACGGCCATCTAGACCTTTTTGTCGGCAATTTCAGTCATCCGCCTGCTTACCAGGATCGCCCGTACTTTCTGCGCAACCAGGGCGCGCCGAGCTTCCATTTCGGCGACATGAGCGCGAGGGCGGGACTGCGCTGGCAGGAGTCGTATGCAAGCCCCGCATTCGCCGACTACGACAATGATGGGAACCTGGACCTGTACTTTACCACCGTCTACCAGGGCGACCACAGTCTGCTGTACCGCAATGCCGGTGACTGGCAGTTCACCGACGTGACGGCGGCCGCCGGCATCGAGGCGGACCGCACGTACCAGGCCGCCTGGGCCGACTATGATAATGACGGTGACCTCGACCTGCTCACCGCCGGCAAGCTCTATGAGAACCGCCACGCCTCGGGCCATTGGCTGCGAGTGAAGCTTGTCGCCGACGGGCCCACGACCGGCGCGCAGGCACGCATCGAAATCGGCTCATCCACTCTGACGCGGCAGATTGAAGGCGCGACGGGCGAGGGCAATCAGAACGAGCCGACGCTGCATTTCGGGCTGGGAGAACACGCAGCGGAAGTGAGCGTCGCGGTTGTGTGGCCGGGCGGGCAGAAGCAGAGCGTGAGGACGCCGGCCGACAGGCTTGTCAGTATTGAGCAGCCTCCACAGGTGGCGGGCTCGGAGCGGGACTACCTGCTTCACCGCCGGCCGAGGCAGTACTGGGAACCATGGAGAAGAAGGACGGTGTATCAATGAGGAATGGGCGAGTCGGGGTAACGCTGTGCATCGCACTCACGGCGGCTGCGCTGTGGCTGACGAGGGCTGAGGCTGCGACGCTGCCACCGGTCATCCGCGGCGGACGGGCGATCATGCTGCTTCCCGACCGTGGCGAACTGACCGTCAAGATATACAAGCAGGACCTCAACATCTACGCCGGGGCCGATGTGCTGACCGCGACGCTCGTGGGCCCGCAGCGACAGCCGCTGGGCGAACTCAGCATCCCCGATGACGGCAACGCGGAGAAGGGAGGCGGCAGTGGCGAGTTGCAGTCGGCCGAGATGACGGTCAATTGCGATGCGCCTGGTGTGTACCGTCTCAGCATCTCCACGAGCTCTGACGCGGTCTTCGGCATGGAAACCAACTGCGACTCCTATGTCCTCGAGGGAGACATGATGCTCAATGATGGCTCGATCTTCGGGCGCGTGTTCTTCGAACCCCCCGCCGAGGCGTTCACCATTACGGCCCAGGCCCTGCATAGTCCCGGCAGGCAGCAGATGCCCTTGGCCGACGCCGCCGGGCAGACGCTCAATACCTTCGACCTCTCCAAGACCGGGGAGGACCAGGAGTTCACCGTTCCCGCCGATATAGGCAATCGTGACGGCGTCTGGCACTTCGAGATAGCGAAATGTGACGTCCGCATCACAGTCCCGGGAGTGAAGGTGTGGAGCATGGAACAGGGAGCCTACTTCGACGCATCGCTGGTGAAGGGTGTGCTGATGCCGCATACCGCAGTCCGCTACATACGGCCTGGTGAGAGCGCGACTATTGATATCGAGCTGAACAGGCCCAAGGGCTACGAGGGTAACTTCACCTTCGAGTTGCAGCCGGAGACGCCGCCCGAGGGCATCTCCTACTCGCTTGCCGATCCTGTAATCCGGCCACACCCGATCACTCCCTGGGGCGAGGTCGTGCCGGTGACGGTGTCGGTGGCCCCAGACGCCCAGATCGGCGATATGTTCAACGCCTACCTAATCGCGCGCCCATTGGGGGATCCCAAACTTGTCGCGAGCGCGGGTATCCAGATACGTGCCGGCGAATCGCTGGTGTCCGAGCCACTCAATCTGCCGATTGTGATCAAGCCGTATCAGCATGAGAACTACCAGTTCGGCTACGCGCCCGACTATATCGCCAATGAGGTCTATTTCGATCACAACAATCGTCCGTTCATCCGCGACCGCAGCGCCAACAAATACTACACCGGGGCGCTGACAACACTCGAGGATGGGGAGTGGGTCAGACGCAGCTTCTGGGATGCCCTTGGCGAATTCTACGAGGACTTCCGGGGTATCTATATGGGCTCGGGTTTCATGGCGGCGAAGTGGGCCTTTGATGGTGACGGCGGCGCCTACAGCATCGTCAGGGTGATGCGGACCGACAATCCGACAGTCGTCACGCTGATGTACACGCCGGATCGCGGCAATACGTGGCAGTTCTACCCGCTGGAAGGCAACGGTTTCGACATCGAGCAGTTCACCGGCCACAATGCGACCGACGACCCGCCCGTTGTGCTGAACTACGTATTCAGGGAGGCGCACGAGGCCCGCTTCTGCTCATACAACCGCCTGCAGATGCTGCTTTCACAGAAAGCTGATGGCAGGCTAGACCTCGGCGAGCCGATTGTCATCAGCGAGGATTGCCTCGGCTCCTGTCAGCACTCCGGCGCCCCCGCCTCGACGGCAACACGCGACGGCAAGACACATATCGTGTGGGGTGAGGTGACCGACGCAGAGGCCCCCGGCGTACCCTCCTACATTGCCACCTACAATCATGCCACGGCCCAACTCAGCGAGAAGGTGCTGCTCGGCTACGGGCCGCCGGTCAACGATGTCCACAACGTGCCCGCCGTCTGCCTCGACTCCGAGGGCTACATCCATGTTGTCACCGGCGCGCATGGGGCCAACTTCAAGTATCGCAAGTCACTGCTCCCGAATGACATCTCCGGCGGCTTCACCGATATTGTCAACACGCTTGATGCAGGCTATATTGATGACAAAACGGATGCCGACGGCACCGGCCGCCAGACGTATATATCTCTCGTCTGCGACGATGAGGATAGTCTCCACATCGCCTTCCGCCAGTGGCGGCGCAACGCCGACGAGCACTGGCCGGACCAGATCTACGCGGCGCTGTCGACGCAGAAGAAGCCCAAGGACGGTCCATGGGGACCGGCCCAGCCGATGGTCATCCCACCGGTTCCGGGCTATTCCATCTACTATCACAAGCTGACGGTTGACCGTATCGGCAATCTCTATCTGTCATACAGCTACTGGACGAGCACCAAGAGCTACCAGGATGACTTCCCTGAGTATTTCCATAACCGGGCTGTGCTGGTATCGAAGGATCATGCACAGACCTGGAAGCTCGCGGAGACGAGCGACTTCCTGGAGGTGATGGAGTAGGGCAAGATAAAGATAGCAGCGGCCAGCGTGCCGGGGCCCCGAGTGGGTGGTGGCCGGCAACATGTGGCCGCTGATGAACGACGTGTGGAGACTGACGCTGCCTGAAGCAGAAAACCCGGCGGACTGAGCGAGGTTGTGCCGTTGCTGGGGTCAATGTTGCCTGAATCCGAACGGCGTTGCGGAGAAGCCTCGGCGGCCCCCCCTGCGGGACCGGCGGACATAAGATAATGCCTGGGCCGCCGTTCCCCTCGTGCACGCCAGCACTCCCCAGCTTGTGCTTCCGCCGGCACTAGCTGTCTGCGCGTTCTTCGCCAAGACACCGTCTCACCGCTGCGACGATGTCCGCGACCTGGGGAACCGCGGCCTCTTCCAGTGGCGGGCTGAACGGAATCGGCGCGTGAACGGCACCAACACGCGCCACCGGCGCCAGCAGTTCGCCAAACAGCTCGCTATGGATCAGCGCGGCGATCTCAGCGGTGATGCCGAAGTCGAGCACGCCTTCGTCCACTACTACCGCCCGCCGGGTCCGCGCTACCGAGGCCACTATCCCCTCACGGTCGAGCGGGTTGAGGCTGCGGAGATCAACGACTTCGGCTGCGATGCCCGCTGCCGCTAGCTGCTCGGCGGCCTGCAGCGCCAGCAGCGTCATCCGGGAGCAGGCGACGATACTGACATCGTTGCCTCTGCGCTTGACCTCCGCCTTCCCCAGGGGCACGCGGTGACGCCCCTCCGGGACCTCGCCCTGGTCGCGGTAATGGGACTTGTGCTCCAACACCAGGACCGGGTCATCGCACTCGATGGCCGAGGCAAGCAAGCCGAGGGCGTCAGCCGGCGTCGCCGGCATCACCACGCGCAACCCGGGGATGTGGGCGAACCAAGCCTGAGGGGATTGGGAGTGCTGCGCCGCGGCCGAGTTGCGCGCACCGATCGGCGCCCGCAGGGTTATCGGCAGCTTCGCCTGGCCCCCGGTCATGTATCGCAGCTTGGCGGCCTGGTTGCACACCTGGTCCATCGCTACCATCAGGAAGTCCGAGAACATCAGCTCGACGACCGGCCGCCAGCCACACAGCGCCAGGCCGGTTCCGCACCCCACATAGCAGGCTTCTGACAGCGGCGTTTCGAAGACGCGCTCGGGGCCAAACTCCTCCAGCAACCCCTGCGTCACCGTGAAGATGCCGCCGAGCGCCCCGATATCCTCGCCGAGAATGACGACCTGCGGGTCCTTTCGCATGGCCTCCGCCAGGGCCCGGTTCAGCGCCGCCGCGTAGGTCATCTGCCCCATTTAGTCCGCACTTCCCTCATAGTACACGTAGTCTGTCACGGTCTCGGGAGGGGGCTGCGGACTGCTTTCGGCGAAGCGCTGCGCTGCATCAATCAGCCGGTCGGCCTCCGCTTTGGCGGCCGCCAGTTGCTCCTCGGTGGCCTCACCTGTGGCGATCAGATGCTTGCCCAGCCTGGCAACGGGACAGGCTGCTTCAGCACTCTGGCAGTCCTCCGCCGTCCGATAGGCTCTGGTCGGCTGTGCCGAATGGTGCCCGCCCCAGCGGATTGTTTGGCAGTTCAGTAACCCGGGCTTGCCCTTCCGCACCTCCGTCACGATCTCGCCGGCTGTCGCGACGACCGCCACTGCATCGTTACCGTCCGCCTGGCACGAGCTGATCCCGTGGGCCTCCGCCAGCGCGACCGGCCCGCCGCCTGCTTGGCGTCTGCCCACCGGCACCGAGATGGACCACTGGTTGTTCTCGCACACGAACAGCAGCGGCAGGCTCCACAGACTCGCCAGGTTAAGGCTCTCGTGGAAAACGCCCTCTTCGACCGCCCCGTCGCCGAAGAACGCCACGGCGATATTCCCCCCGCCGGCCAGCTTGCATGCCAGCGCCGCCCCGGTTGAGATCGGTAAGCTCCCGCCCACGATCCCGTTGGCCCCCAGCATCCCGCAACCGAAATCGGCCACATGCATCGAGCCGCCGCGGCCGCGGCAGTAGCCGTCCTCACGTCCCATGATCTCGGCCAGCATGCGCCCCGGCTCAGCGCCTTTGGCCAGACAGTGCCCGTGGCCTCGGTGCGTACTGACCACGTAATCAGCCTCTGTAAGCCAGTGACATACCCCGGCCGCGATTGCCTCCTGGCCCCAATACAGATGCGTGAAGCCGGGGACTTGCCCGGCCCGGTGCAGCGCTGCGACGCGCTTTTCGAAGCACCGTATCAACAACATTTTTCGGTAGATTTGCAGGTATTCCATCGCCACTCAGCCTATATTAGTGGAGTAACGAAGCTGCTGTCAACAAGCCGCGATCCGGGCGACCGAGGGCCCCAAGGGCTGTCAAGAGCGCCCGCCGGCCCACCACAGGAGAAGGCCTCATGCTAGCGGACAAGGTCGTTATCGTGACCGGTGGTGCCAAAGGCATCGGTCTCGGCTGCGCCCGTGTCATGGCCGGCAAGGGTGCATCTATCGTCATCGCCGACGTTGACCGGGCAGCCGGCTCTGAGGCTCAATCCGACCTCCGCAAAGCCGGCCATCAGGCCATCTATGTTCCCACCGACGTGACCCGCGCTGAGGAAGTCGAGAACCTGGTGCAGGAGGCTGTCGCGAGCTTCGGCCACCTGGATTGCCTTCTCAACAACGCCGGCACCCACATCTCCAAGACCATCTTCGACCAGACCGAAGAGGAATGGGACCGCCTGCTCGACATCAATCTGAAGGGCTACTTCCTCTGTGCCAAAATCGCTCTTCCCCATCTGGTGGAGAGACAAGGCAGTATTGTCAACATGTCCTCGATGGTCGGCCTGGTCGGGCAGAGCCGTGCCACCGCCTATGCCGCCAGCAAGGGCGGCATCGTCGCCATGACCAAGGCGATGGCCCTGGACCTGGCTCCCGCAGGCGTCCGCGTCAACTGTATCTGTCCCGGCTGGGTCCAGACGCCGCTGGTCGAGGACTGGTTCAATCAGCAACCTGACCCTGAGCAGGCGCGCCAGTACATCTACTCCGTACACCCGATGGGGCGGATCGCCACTGTCGAGGAGATCGGCGAGGCTGTCACCTTCCTCGCCAGCGATGCCGCCGCCTTCATCACCGGTGTCGCGCTGCCGGTGGACGGCGGCGTTACGCTGGGCTATTGATCAGGAGGCTTTCCATGAACTCCAGCAGGGGAACCTTGCGTGTTGCTCTGGTCGGCGGCCCGATGTATGACCGTCTCTATCAGCGCCTTCCCGAGTTTGAGAAGCAGACCGGCTGGCACGTCGAGATAGGGTTCAAGGATACCCATCCGGCGCTTAACGATCATATCGCAGAGGTCTATGCTGCCGGCAAGGCCCGCTACGACCTCATCTCCACCCACACCAAGTACGCACCCAGCCAGGCTCAGTGGCTGCACCCCCTTGATGACTGGATAGCTGAAGAGCAGATCGCAGCCTTCACCCCCTCCATCGTCGAGCTGGCCACCATTGACGGCAAGCTCTACGGCCTGCCGCGCAATATTGACGTCCGCCTGCTCTATCACCGCACCGATTGGCTGGGCGAACGGGGACCTGACACGTGGGACCAACTGGCCGACATGGCCCAGGAGGTAACCGCTCCGCCGGAGCGAGTGGGCTTCGCCTACCCGGGCTGTTTCTCCGGGCTTTTCGGTACCTTCTTCGAGCTGCTCTCATCTGCCGGTGGGCAGCTCTTCGACGATGACCTGCGTCCCGCCCTCAACTCCGACGAGGGACGCTGGGCACTCAATTACCTCCGCGATCTGTATTCCGTCCGCAAGGTGACGCCGCCCGAGTTGCCTGAGATGCACTACGATGAGGTGCGCGCCGCCTTCACCAGCGGAGGGGCCGCCATGATGCACGACTGGCCCGGCGGCTACGAGCATATCGTCAGCCCGGAGACCTCACAGGCCGCCGGCCATGTAGGCATCAGCCTGCTCCCCAAGGGCCCTGCCGGACTTCGCTGTGCCTATGCCGGCGGCTTTACCTTCGCCATCCCCACCAGCGTTGCCGACCGCGACGGGGCGCTGGCGCTGCTGCAGTTTTTCACCTCCTATGAATCGCAGCTTCTGGAGGCGCGTGGGGGTGCCCTGTCCGTCAGGCCGGCCGTTCACCAGCAGATTGTGGCCGCGACCGAGCCGGGTTCATTAGAGCAGCGCCGCATGCAGCTCCTGGATGAGACCGTCAGCGACTACGCCATCATACCCCCCAGATTCGCAGCCTACCCGCAGGTCGAAGACACCCTCTGGCAAACCGTGCAGGGGGCCATTCTGGACCGGCTGAGCGTCAGCGAGGCCCTGGCCTCACTCGAGCGAGACATTACCACGATTGTCGCCGGTGCAGAGTAGTCCGCGAGGCCGGATAGCAGGTAGCGTTCTCAGTGCCGGAACTGTTGAGGAAGCGCGAAACGGCCACGTGAACCTGGCCGTTGAGAGATGAAGAACGAAGACTTCTACCCGCTAATCGAGATAAGTGGCACGGCTAGGGACATGGGCCTGCAGCATGGCCGTCAGCTACGGGCTGGTATCCGGCGTACCGTGCAGGCAATGCGTGAGCGAATCGGCCCGGAGGCGTATGCGGACAGTTGGCAGAGCTTCCAGCGCGGCGGCCACAGGCTATCAGTACTGCCACGGCTATCCCAGGCGCGGGATCTCGATCCGGTCTCCCCCACCGTATTGCCAGATCCGCAGCCTCTTGCTCCCATAGAGCGTCTCCAGCTCTGCCTTGGCGACCGGCTCCTGGAGGATGAGCGTGCTACGGGTGCCGCCGACAGCGCCCTTGAGCTGGCGCGCGGTCCTACCCTCACCGAGCCAACTCCCCGCGTGGAAGTCGTTGCTCACCAGCGAGTTGCCCTGCTTGTCGAAACTGCCGTTGGCGAAGAGCAATCGCGCGCCGATGCTCGCTGCCCCATCGGCGAACCCGTCGGCGGGCCCCTGTCCGAGGAGAGCGGTCTGGTCGAGTTCCAGGCGCAGGAGTTCGCCCTCCGGCGTGGCTTTCAGTATGCGGAACATGGCACTGCGTTGCTCGTTGAAGATGCGTACGTACCGGTCCGCGGCGAAGACGGCCATATCGGCGGTGGGGACAGTCACCAGGATCTCGTTGGCGTCGTAATTGATGTCGGCAATACCGCCGCCGGCATAGCCCGGGCCCTGGCCCGCGGCCGTCTCACCGATCCGGACCTGTTTGACGGTCGCGCCGCCGGCCACGGTGGTGAACGTGATGCCGAGCGGGCGGTGCTCGCTGGTGCGGCTCGGGGTGCCAGGGGTCGCCAGCACGATCGTGTCGGTGGCAGCGTCACGCTGGACTTCGAGTGTCAGCGGCTGCTGGGACACCAGTTGCACGCCCTGCACGACCGGCGTCTGCTGGTAGGCATCAATGACGCTCAGGAAGTAGTCGGGCCTGGCGCCGAGGGAGTTGCGCCGCACGAGCAGGTAGTCCAGCCCCCAATCCGGCGGCCGCGCGGGTGAGCGGCCGCTGCCCATGATCACCTCGGCCGGGCTGCCCACGGGGATGACGTGCAGGTTCAGTCTGTCGCCCTCAGGAAGCTCGTAATCCCAGGACCAGACGGCGGGTTGGGTCAAAGACGCCCGCCGCACCTTGGTGATGTAGCTCGGGAAGTTGCGGGTCTCGCGGCCCCAACGGTCGGTGTAATGGGCAGCGTGAGCGACGTCCGGCCCGGCCAGCGTGCCCTGCGCTTGCGCCTGCCAGTTCAAGGCCGGGGCCTGCATCGGCTTCAGTGGTCCGTGCCAGCTCTGATCGTGTTGGCTGCCACCGTTGACGGCGAAGAGGTCCACGACATAGAAGCGGTCCTCGTCGATCTCGACCAGCACGCAGGTGCGCTCGTAGAGGTTGACGTCATGGGCAGGTTGCGGGTCGGTCGTGCCGCCGGTGTCGTGATGTGCCGGATAGGGGTCATGCCGGGCGGTGACGATGTGGATGCCGTCGTGCTCGGCGAACAGGTTGCACTGCCCACCGGTGTGGCGCGGCGGTTGGGTCTCGTCCACGCTCACGGTGTTGTGGGACATGATCCCGCTATCCCACTCACGGTAGTCCCAGGTGAAGGGGTAGCCGAGGTCGGGCAGGAGGTTGAGGCCCCGCGCGTACAGCTCGAGGTTGAGGTTGTCAAACTGCCGGTGGCCGATGATGGAGCTGTAGTTGAGTGACAGCGCCCGCCCCTTCAGTGGCTCTGTGCCGTCCTCAATGATGGCGACACCATAGCCGTCGAGCAGGCGGTCGCGGAAGGCAATCTGCGACTCCGGCTGCGCCAACGCCGCCTTCAGCTCGGCCTGCGGATAGGCCTCAAACAGCTCGCCCGGCAGCCACTCGCCAGTGAGTCTGGTGCAGGCCCGGGCCAGGCGGGGCTCGGCAAACCGCTCGAAGCCATAGAGATTGGGCTCGGAGATGTAGGAGTAGCTGTGGGGCTTGCAGCGCCGAACCGCCTGGATGTTGCCGCTGTCGCCCACCGAGGGCATGAACGTGCGGAAGATCATCAGATCAATGAAGTGACCGAAAAGCGCCCTGCCCTTGGGGTTGCCGAAGATGTCCGGGTACCTGTCGAGCGGAAAACGGTCCGGGTGCCGGCGGCGCACCTGCTCCATCAGCCGGTTGACGCGGATGAAGTCGAACTTGATGGAGTTGTAGCCCGGGCTTTCATGGCCGCCGCCGTCGCGCTGGACACCATTCAGGATGATGTAGGCGGAGCGGCCCACATCACCGAACGCGTAGTCAACCATGTCCTGGGAGTTGGGATGCGTGTCGCCGTAGTCGTCCATCACCAGCGCGCAGGCCATCGCGGCAGCCTGGTGGAAGCCCTCGTTGCCCCGGATGTAGCCGTTGAGCAGACCCTCCATACCAACGCGGAGAATGTGCTCCTCAATGTAGGTGCGCAGATCATCGCCGGTCTCGATGGGCATCCCCTTGGCTTTGAGGAACGCGATCATGTCCGGGTCCTGGTCCATGTAGTTCCAGAGCCCGTCATAGGCATAGGCGGTGGCTTCCAGGCAGAACGTCTCCCAGATCAGGTCGGTGATCATCCCGCCGGTTTTCCAGGTGTAGTGTGGATCGCGTCCGCCGTAGGGGCCGAAGTAGAGCCGGTCCTTGCGGTCGGTGAAGTTCGGGTACTCGGTGGCCAGCCGGGCAAGCAGAATGCATCCCTTACGCGCGTAGCGTGTGTCACCCGTCAGCAGCCAGGCCTGCGAGAGCGAGCGCAGACAGGGGATCGTGTTGTTGCCATAGGCCATGTGGGCGTATTCGATGAGGAAGTAGAAGGTCTTGTCGCCGACCTTGCAGCCGGTGCCGTCGTCGGGATACTCGCCCGAGGTCATGTCACCGTTGAGGTAATCATTCGACGGGTACCACTCGCCCCCAAACCTACAGCGTACCTTGTACGGGTGATGGATGGGGTCGGTGGTCCAGGCCGTCCAGGCGTTGAGCTCGCGCACCTTCTCGCCGTGAACGGGGCAGAGGGCCCGTGTGTCGTGGTTGGGCAGCACGCGAGGAATCTTCGTGGTCGGCTGCATCATCCAGATGAAGTCATCGGTCTGGGCGATGCAGTCGGCGGCCGAGCCGTACTCGCGCCCGATGTAGTAGGTGTTCGGCTGGCCCGCTTGGATGGCGCGCAGGATGCCCTGGCCCCAGTCACGCTCGGCGTTCTGCTTCCCGATGGCGACGCGTTCGGGGGTGTAGTAGGTAGGACCGGTCTTGGCGCTGGCGACGGACATGAAGAGCCAACCTCCCAGGATAGCAACGAGTAGGCGCACTTTGAACCTCCAGCGGACGTGGTGGTCCGGCAACGGCGGCCCGGTGAGGCCGGGGCGGTCGGATGTGGGCTGCGCACGAAGCCCACACCGTCGGTGGAAGCGTCCTTGGTGCGGTTCCGGTGACACCATGATTCCTCACACCTTCGTCATAGCCATAGGTCCAGGGACATCGCTCCGGCTGTGGCACAGGGCCCTGTCCGCCCCGGCCCCGGACCGCTACCCGAGACAGCGCGGAGTGTCAGTCCTCTCTTCACCGAACCAGGCTGGCACGCGTCGGGATGCGGAAGGTGTTCGGCCCCTCGATCGTTCGCCTCGGGAAGAAGGCCTCTTTCGTCGTCCCGTTCTCGATGCGAAGGCCGTGATCGTGGGCGAGGATGATCGCCGTCCTGCCGTCCACCTTCGCGACATGGTCGATCGCGTAGCCGTGGGTGAAGCCGTTGCCGTGCGTCACGATCATCCACGTGCCACGTAACGCCTCGCCCACCGGCAGCTCCGCAGCAGTGATGAAGGCATCGTGTTCAGCCCCATCCGCAGTGCGCGTGGCCGCCTCGATCGTGCCGGTGTAGGCGGCGTCCGCCAGGGCGAGCCGGTGCCCGCCGCTGGTCAACTCCCGCCCGCCAAACAACCACATGCCGGTGACTTCCCCGGCGGTGCGGCGCACGACGCCCAGGCGCCCGGCGATGCTCACATCCCCCGCAACCCGCGCCGGGAAGGGCGCCTCGTCCATTGTCGCGATGATGGTGTCCGTTGTCGCGCCGCAGGTGACCGCCATGGCCACACAGCCATCGTCCCCCGGTGAGACCTCCAGACGGTGGACATCGGTGAGCAAGGGCTTGCCGTCAAAGGGCTCCTCGACGGCGGCGAATATCGTCTGGAGGGGAGCCGTGCCGGTGCGCCGGGCTGCCAGGTGCGGCATCCAGAAGTCGAGCGTCTTGCGGTTGTCCCCTGCCGTGCCGGTTCCGGCGCGGCGGACGGAGGGTGTCTCGCCGAGGTAGAGGTCGGTGGGCGCGGTGCCGAGGAGGTGGAGGCGGACGCCTCGTTCAGGCTGATTGTCATAGGTGAAAGTGACGTCGAAGTCCTCGTCGGCGACAGCGTGCTTGAGGTCGCGCCAGAGCTTGTACGTATCGGGCGGCTCCTGTCCCGCGAAGTCGGCCGTGGCGTCATCTGCCGGCAGGTCACAATGTGCCGTCATGTCATCGTCGGCGCTGCCGTGCACTAACCAGTCGTGGATTGAGCCGCCACGCGTGCGAGAGATGTCCACGACATAGGCATCGGTCTCCGTGATCGGGATGAGCGCAAGCAGTCTGCGGTATGTGTCGAGGCCCGCGACGTTCGAGTATGCGCGCGTGCCGTCGGCCTCGACGACACTGATGCCGTCATCCGATGGGAAGAAGGCCAGCAGGTCGCCGTCGGAGGGGCGGCCCCGCTGTTCCTGCCGATCAACTGCGACCAGATTGTGAGCGATGGTCGATACATTCCACCACCGCATGTCGGTCCAGGTGTAGCCGAGGTCAGAGAGCATCTCGCGCTCCCTGGCCCACAGTATCAGGCTCAGGCAATCGCGGTGCATGTGGCCGTAGCCGCCGGAGAAGTGCAGGTGCGCCTGCATCTGCGCCGCGCCCTCTCCCCATCCCAGCGCAGCATGGCCGTAGCCGGGCAGAATGGTGGAGACGGTGTCTATGCGCGGCGCACTCCGCCGCTCGTTGCCCCAGGTATCGTGTACTGGGGGCGAGCAGCCGTTGGGGAAGTCAATGACCTTGTAGGCGTCCTGCACCTTCCCCCAGAACGGGATGTCCGCGTCCGGGTCCAGATTGTCAAACCGCGTCCCGTCGATCTCATCAGTATATCCCGGCGGGTCGGAGTAGCCTTTCACCACGGAGAACGCACCCCGCAGCCCCCCGAGTGTCATGTAGTGGTAGCTGGGTGACTCGGACCATGTACCGTCGAAGAAGAAGCCCTCGTCGAGGTTCTGCATGATCCATCCGCAGGCGCGATGCACCATGCTCGGGTCGCCGATCACCCGCCCGAGCATCGCCGCGGTGGTGACCTGGTAGCCGACGACGTTCCCGACGTGATAGGCGCTCAGTTCCACGGCCCTGAAGGTCGGGCGGAGGAAGTCGGTTTCCAGGCGGGCGCGGACGTCATAGCCGAACTCGCGGGACATCTCGACGAACTGGTCACTGTCGTAGACCAGATCGTAGGCCAGCAGCAGGCTTCTGGGGACTTCGTTGTGGAAGCTGCTCCATCGGCCGGCGTCCCAGCTATACGGCGGCTCCTGCGACGCGCAGAAGCGAACGTTCCTGGGGTGCTCGCTATGGAGCGCCGGATAGTGCGGATACAGGCGTGCGGCCTTGTCCAGGACCAGCACGACACGGCGCGCGTACTCCGCCTTGCCGGTGGCCTGGTAGGCCTTCCCGAGGGCGAGGCACTGTTGCTCGAGCCATCCGCGCCGGTATGACGACAGATGGCCGCTGAGGTAATGCTTCGCGCCGGTTTGCTCGTTGAGGTAGTAGGGGAACTCGACGCGCTCTCCGAGGGCGTTGTTGCCCGCCAGGACGTGCTTTTCGGGGTAGCGCTCGTCCGGCAGCTTCAGCACCAGTCCGCAGTAGCGGCATGTGAGGGTGTTGGGCGCATCGATGCTCCAGGTCAGAACGTTGAGCCCCTGAGAGCCGCCGTAGCAGTTCGGGCACTCGCAGTAGGGGATGCGGTTCTTCCCCGGCAGGAAACTGAGCATCTCCTCCGCGCTCATGGCCATCACGCGCTCGACCGCCGCTTCGTAGTCGGCAGCCTTCGCACGGTCCACGGTGGTATAGACGGGGTGCTGTTCACATGATGCTCTCTGTGCAAGGGCCAACAGCAAGAGCGCCAGAGGCCCTATCAGCCATGGCACGAGGCAGCGGAATGCCGCGCAGTCGTTCACACCATACATTGCCCATCACCTGTGGTCTGGGTGTCGTTATTGCTCACGGGCTACCATCTGGTCATCTAGTTCGGGCCGCAGGCACACGCCCCCTCCCCGTGACAGGCGACTGAGTCGGTGGGACAGGGCGCGTCTGAGCGTGGCCTGCGAGCCGTCAGTACGGCGTCCGGGCGTCAATCTCGCCCTGGCGGGTGTAGTTGCTCCACTCCTCGCGGCGATGGAGTTGGTCAACCAGCTCCCAGGCACGCTCTGGGGCGCCGTCAGCCACGGGCACTGAAGCCCTCATGGAACACCACCACGCCGCTCGGCATGTCCTCCCCCAGCGGCAGGGCGAGGAAGACTTCTTCCGCCACACCATCAAGACTCAACTCCGGGCGGTTGCGGAAGCCAAATCGCGTGTAGTAGTTGGGGTCGCCGACAAGCACACAGCCCTTGCCGCCCGCTGCTCTCAGCAGGCGGAGACCCGCATTGATCAGCGCCGAGCCTAGCCCCTGTCTCTGGTACTCCGGCAGCACGGAGACCGGCCCCAGGCCGTACCAGTTGCAGTTGCAGCCGGAGACGGTCACCGGGGAGAACGCTATGTGCCCAACCACTTTTCCATCAATCTCCGCCACCAGCGAGACGGTGAGGGCATCGGCGGCCCGCAGCGCCTCGATGATGAACTGCTCAGTGTGATCGCCGTGCGGGCAATCCCGGAATGCCGCGATGGTCACCTCCGTGATTGTCTCGATATCTGAACTCCGCTCATGCCTGATGATCATCTGCAGTCGTCCCATGATCTCCTGTAGAGACCGCCCCAGTGCTTCCCGATCGTGGGGCACGTTGCTGCCCACAAACAACGGCGTCCCGATGGCCCGACGGTGCGCCGCCTTCCTGACGCCGCACGGACGGTCCCGCTACTCCTCGGCTCGGCGCACGCCCAGGTCCTGGCCGTCGGTGCCCGCGCCCCGGCACGGGCTGCCTGGCTGCAGCCGGAAATCGGCGTTCTCCGCGTCCACGAACAGCGGGTCTGCGTGAATGTCGGTGTCCGAGGCGGCGTTGTTGTAAGGCCCCTTGACATTGTTCCAGATGCAGTTGTGCTCGGAGATGAAGCGGTGATTATCCGGCATGAAACGGGAGGGGTCCTCTTCATCGCCGGTGACCACGCAGTTGTTCAGGCCGAAGCCGCAGAGGGGAGCGGCACGCGCCTCCATGGTGCGTGCCGGAAGGGGAAGCGTCCCAGCTATAATGTTGTTGCGCACGATGGTGGTGTACTTCTCCCCTGCGGGCGGCTCACCGGGGCGGCGATTCTCGGGCAGCGGGGTATAGAGGAACCAGTGCAGTATTCCGTCGCCGTGATTGCCGTACAAAATGTTATTTTCCACCACGGTGTTGTGCGCCCCGTAGATCCGGATACCGGCGATGGCGCAGTCATAGATGATGTTGTCGTGCACGTGGAAGCCGGTCTGGGTACCGAACTCGGCGCGGCCATAGATGACTATCCCGCCCAGGGCCATGCGGAAGATCTCGTTGCCGTAGATCTCCACGTTGTCCACCTGCCGGCTGCCGCTTTGCGCCTGCACCCCGGCGTTGCCGCTGAAGACCCGGGCAGGATGGCTGCGGAGTACGTTGTCGTGGATGGAGTAGTCGCTGCAGCCGCTCAGTCGGACCGTGGAATTGGTTCGGCAGTTGAAGACGTAGTTGTTGTAAACCTCGAAGTCGTCAACGCTCAGTATGTAGATGCCATCATGGCCCACGCTTTCGACGTGGTTGTTGTAGAAACGCGAGTTCACACTTCTGCCCCTGGCCTCCTGTAGTTCGTTGAAGTGCCCGAGTTCATCCTCGTTGATCTTCACCCAACTCCCATCCGCTTGGTCGGGGCCGGTACCGACGAAGGCAGTTCCACGGTGCTCCAGCTTGATCCCATCACCGGAGGCATCGTGAATGTACATGTCATTTATCGTGACATCATAGGCGTTCATCAAGTTTAGCGAATAGTAGTGACGATCGCTGCTGAAGGAGGCTCGATTGCCCAGAATCTCGAAGCCTCGTATGGTGATGTTCTGCACTCCGTGACCGTCACATTCGATCAGCCCTTTGAACGGCTGCCACTGTGCCTCCTGGTGGGGGATGACGGTGAGCACCGCGTCGGCGTCGCCCTGCAGGATGGTGTGGCTGCCGATGCGGATGGTGTCGCTGATAGTGTAGGTATGGGGCCCCTTGAGATGTACGGTGGTCAGATGCGCGTCGGCGGCCACGCGCTGCAGGGCCTGGCTGATCTCCACTTGGTCGTCGGTGCCGTCGCAGTTGAAGTCGCCACTGCCGTCTCCGGCGACATAGACGATGCGCTTTTCGGCCTGGGCCTGGGCATAGCCTTGCCACTGCTCCAGGCGCTGCGAGTTATCCATCACCCGCCTGCACTCGGCCGGGTGCTGGGCGTCGGCCGGCTGCTCAACCTGGGCCGACACTGAGCAGAGAGCCAGCACAAACACAGCCGCCAGGAGCGGCGGTATGACCAGTATTGCAGCTTCTCGAGTACACATAACTTTGGCTCCTCAATGCCATGATACAGGGGTTGGGTACCAGGTCATGCATTGGGTATTCCCCATATACATGAGATGTCGTTGCTGCATGGGGCCGAAAGCGCCGGCCCCACCATATTACCTGCTCCTCCAAACTGATACCAGGGGTAATGTGGTAGTCAGAGCATCTGAGCTTGCCCCCCATCTTAATAGCACCGCCAATGAGAGATTTCAGCCTGTAAAGCAGATTTCCTGCTCCTGTTTCTGGGGTTTTTGTCGTCTCTGTACTCCCCTTCCCCCCATGGAGGTGGGCGCCCGCCGCCTGCCCGGCGAACTCAGCCGGCGTCGTGTACCCAAACGACCTGTGAGGCCCCACGATGTTGTAGTTTTCCCACCAGTTCTACGCTGTATATATCATCCGGACCGTGGCCGCCGACGTAGGTCGCCTACGGGAGGCTGCATGGGGCTCTCGTAGCAACCGGCGCCACTAGCCCGGCAGGTCAACGAGGTATCGGGACAGCGCGTCGGGAATTGCACAGGTGTACGAGCCATCCGTAGAATCCGCCACGCGGCCGAATTGTGGGAAGGCACCCGCTCCCACGCTCCGAATGAGGGGGAGATTGGTCAATGACCCGCCGCAAGATTACACGTATCGCCCTGCTGCAGAACTATACCGGGGATTCGACAAGTCTCCTCCCGGAACTCGATGAAGTAGCCGCCAAGGGCTACCAGGCCGTTGCCTTCTTCATCAAGATGACCGAGCTGGACGCCTTTGGTCTGCTGTGCGAGAAGGCTGCCGGGCTGGGCCTGGGTGTCAGCGTGTTCACCGGGTACATGAAATACCAGTACGAATACCTGGCCGAGCACCCGGAGCAGAGGATGGTATCCGTCACCGGCGGCGTTGATCAGGACGGGCTTGCCGACCATAGCTGGGGATGCCCCTTCAACCCCGCTTTCAAGCAACGCTACTTCGAGTTCCTACGCGCTCTGGCCCAAGCACCGGGCGTCTTCCGCATTGCGGTCAACGATGAGGCCTACCTCGGCGACGGCTGCTATTGTGAGGTGTGTCAAGCCGCCTGGCGCGAGCAGATGGAAGGCGAAATGCCCCGGATTGCAAGCCCCCAACCGCAGGATTGGGAAGATGAACGCTGGCGGCGGTATCTGAGCTGGAAGATGCACCGGTGGGACCTGGTACACGGAGAGATGGCCGCTGTTGTTCATGCGCTGAACCCGGCCATACAGGTGATATTCCAGGCGTCTCCGGCTGTTGATCTGTGGCGCAATCCCTGGACCACAGGTGTCAACCTCGCCGGTATGGTCGAGCACCTCGATGGACTGAGTACCGATCCCTACTACACCTTCCACGCGGTGCCGCATTTCCAGCCTCGCGAGGTGTATCTGAGCGAGTGGTCGCGGTTCCTTGCCGGAATTGTCCCCGAGGGTAAGGTCGCGGAGATAGTGCCACAGGGGTTCTCCCACCCGACTTTCACGCGGCCTTTAGGCGAAGACGACGGGTACTGGTCTGCGCTGGTGCCGCTGGCATGCGGCGTTGATACCACGACCCCCTACACATACACGCTGCAGCGGTGCTCGCCGGTGCAGAAGACCTACGAAGACTGCTTCCGCCTGGACAAGTACTTCGCGGAGGCTGTACCGCTGAAGTATGCGGCAGTCGTCCATGGGGCGCAGACCGAGGTGTACCTGCGACCTATGCCGCAGCAGACACCCGGCTCCTATGACGGCACGCGCGTGTTGCCGGTCTGCGATGCTCTGCGGCACCGCGGCCTACCATACGGATACCTGCCCGATTCGCGAGTGGGCGACGGCAAAGCCCTGGGCGACTTCCCGGTCGTGATACTGCCTGAGGTCAACTGCCTGTCGGACGAGCAAGCGCGTGGTATCACCGAGTTTGCTGAAGCGGGCGGCAATCTGGTCGTGCTCGGCCAGCTCGGCATCGCTGATCAGACGGGCAGCAGGCATGGCCGGTCGCTCTTGCACGATATTACCGGAATAGCGGTCCTCGCAGAGACAGACGAACAGCGACAGTTCAGGCTGCTCCCGGAGCACCCCCTCGCTGATGAGCTTGCGGCCCTGGATGCGGACATCCCCGAGCATCTCAGAGACAGCGCGTACGCTCCGATAGCAGTGCTGTCCCACTGCGTGGATGCAGAGGTGCCTGCAAGCGGTGAGGTCGTCGCCGAGTTCATCACCGCAGACGGAGAGCCAACTGGCAAGCCGGCTATCGTCGCAATCGGCGGGAAGGGGCGTATTCTCTGGTTTGCCGGCTTCCCCACGCGGACGACGGTGACGCCACGAGTTGGCGTCAACGTGCGGAACCGCGCGCACACGCTGTTGCCATCGCTGGTCGAGTGGGCTGCCGGTTCAAGGCCGGCGCTGCGCGTCGAAAACTGGCCGCCGGAGGTTCCGATGAAGCAGTTGCGCCCTCTCGATCACCGCTACATGCCTACCTTTGAGTTCTTCGCGCTGGCCGGAGATGACCTGTACATGGGCGTGGTAACATCGTATTTCAGGGAGCCGACTTCATTCCCGATGGTGCTTGAGGTCCCGCCCGGAAGAGAAGTCCAGAGCGTGGAAGAAGCCATCAGCGCAACAGAGGTCGCCTGCGAGCTTAGCGGTGGGCAGGCTCAGGTGGAGGTTGTGATGGACTTCGACACGCCCGCCTTGGTTTATCTCTTTAGGCTGCAGTAGCATGTCGCTGCAATGAGTCTAGTGGCGCACAGGAGGCAAGCAATGTTCTACGTGGAGGCTTCCGGATCGCCGTACGAGATAGGCTACCAGACGGGGGTGGCGACACGTCTTGCCATCGCCGCGTCCGTGGACATGTTGGCAAAGCGGTTTCGACGCTGGGATGATGCCCAGTTCCAGCGTGCGCGGCAAAGGCACATGGCCTATACCGAGAAGCGGTGTCCTGAGCTTGTTGAGGAAGTGGCCGGTATTGCCGACGGTGCCGGCATGCCCTTTGAGTTGATCTATCTGACCAGCTTCTACGCATCCATGCGGGCCGGGCAGGAGGAGTGCTCGAACCTCATCTTCACCGAAACGCCGGACGGCCCGGTGCTTGCCAAGACTAATGACCTCCCCGTGCACGAGGGCAAGCATGCGGGAATACGTCTGCTACGCCCTAACAACGGCCTGGCGGTGCTGTCCACCAACTGGCCCGGCACCGTGTGGCGGGGAGTCGGCATCAACGAGGCCGGCGTGGCCCTGGGCGGCTCGAGCTGCTCGGCACAGGTGCCGGTCCCGGAGCAATTCATGAACCCCCACGTCATCGGCGGCTATGTCCTGGACAGAGCCGAGTCGGTCGAGGATGCCATCTCGCTCATGAGCGAACTGGATGCCCCCGCCTGGGGCGCTAACCATGCGATCTGCGACCGCACGGGTGGAGCCGCAATCGTCGAGAAGGCCGGCACTTTCCAGGGCGTGCGCAGGCCCGAAGGCAGCCGTATCTGGTGCACCAACCATTCTGCTAGCCCGGAGATGACTCCGTATCGCAGGAATGATCCGGAGGCGATGGCAGAGTCCACGGCCCGCTACGACGCGATTGAGCGACTGAGCCGCGATAAGCCCCTGAGCGCCGAACTCGCCCGTGAGATCGTCGCATACAACGGTCGCCCCGGGGCGCTGTGCCGTTACGGTGATGACGACCCTCGACAGTGCGAGACCGAGTTCGCCTGCCTGATGTTCCCGGCCCAGGGCCGGATCGAGTTCTGCTTTTCCCATGCGGACCGCGATCCGTGGTACCGTGTCAGTCTGGCGGAGGGCGGCGAACCGACTCGAATCTGAGGGCGCGCCGAGAGCCGCCGAGCAGCAGTGGAAGGCCTGGACCAATGGTTGCTTACAGTATGGATCAAAGGCACCGACATGGAGGTATGGCTATGAAGCGAATTGCGCTGCTGTTGATTGGGATACTTGCGCTGACGACTGAGGCCTTGGCAGCAGAGCGACCGGACCTGGCTTTTCGTAGCGCTCGCGGATACGCACTGATTGTGGCGGGCTGGTATGAGGACGGCTCGCCGCACGGTAACTGGTACTGGAACGCCACGCGCGGGTTCTACCAGGTGCTACGGGAGCGCTATGGCTACTTTGATGATGACATTTACTGGCTCGTACACCAGGATGATCATGGCGACGATTGGGTGGACGGGTTTTCGACTCTGGCCGGGATAGAGAACGCGTGCAGGCAACTGGCGACACGCGTGAGTGCGCAGGACACAGTAGTATTCTTCTTCGTCGGGCATGGTGGCGAGCATCACTTTGCGGCGAGCGATGGGGCGCTGTTCACTCAGGTGCTCAATTCCTGGGCACAGGACCTCAAGAGCGAGCATCAACTGTGGACCTTCAGTCAGTGTCAGAGTGGTAACTTCCCCAAAGACTGCTCGAAAGTCGGCCGGACAGTCTTCAGTAGCTGTAGGTCTGATGAGGGCAACGCCATGCCGTGGGCCGAGGCCGTTCGGGATGCTCTGGGGTTTAGCTCAGGTGCTGATGAAAACGGAGATGGTGTGGTCAGCTTCGGCGAAGCCCACAATTTCGCACGCCGGCGCCAGATCAACCACTACGGGTCTGAGGCCAAGCTGAAGGAGCACTCACAGTTCTGTGATGATGGATGCAAAAACCCGACCACGGGCGCGTTGCCGCATGGCAACCACGGGGCGACCGCCTTGCGGGAGGTACTGGGACATGAGTTCGGGCAAGTGCTAACGTGGACCGGCAAGGCGAGCGATGGTCAACAGATGGTCTATCGCCAACCGTTTACAGCCAAGGCGGTGGTGGTGTGCGCGGCCCAGCAAGCCGGCAAGCCGGTGGCGGCATGTGCTATTGACAACACGGCGACGGGGTTTGTGCTGGGATTGCAGGACCGTCGCGGCCAGCGGACGACACTGGCCGATGTCAACTACGTAGCCTGCCTGCCGACTAGCCAACCCCAGCTCCAGACCAGGTGTCACTACCTCAACAGCCGGCGGGAGACTGTCCGTTTCGCGAAAGCGTGTAGCGCTTTGCCGATTGTGGTGTGCAACGCCCAACGGCGTGGGGAGGCCCTGCTAGCCGGAGTCACGGACGTCAGCGCGAAGTCATTTACGGTTGAGGTCAGCGACATTGACGGTAAGGGGGTGGACGGAGCGTGGCTGCTGTGGATCGCGGCGGTTCCGGGGCTGGAACGTCCTAACCTGCAAGTGGATGGCGGATACCTCGCGAATTACCCCCACAGCGGGCTGAGGCGGGTCTTTGATCCGAAGTCAGCGGCCAGTGATGTGATCCTGGCCTCAGCCGCCTGGCCCGGTGGAGGACTTCGGGCGCTGGCTGTACCCGGGGCGAATGGCTGGATTGACCTCAGCGTCTGGATGCCGCAGGGGGGCTACTCAGCGAGGGCATGGCATGCACATTACCTCTCATTCAAGATGGCGCCGCCTCCTGCCCTGACATTGCCGGCGACCATCAGAATGACGCCGAAGCTGCTGCGGGGACCCTAATGCTGCGGAGCACGACCCATTTCACCTCGCCGGGCCTCTAGATGGGGGCAAGGTCATCAATCAACATGCACGGCTCAGAGATCGGGTACATACAATGCCGTTGCTGCAGTCCGCCCTGGCCGTGCTGGCAGCCGGCTTAGCCCTTCGTTCCGAAGCCGGCCTCGGGCCAGTCGTCCGGCCAATCGGCTTGGTCGAGCGTTTCGGTCAAGGGGTGCCATAGGTCTAGCTGCTGGCAGGTCAGACTTCGGCTGTTGGGCCGGTCCAGCTCCTCGGGCAAGGGGCGGGCGCGGCCGGGGACGCCGACGACCAGGCTATGAGGCGGCACGTCCCGGGTCACTACCGCGCCGGCCGCGATGAAGCTGCCCTGGCCGATGGTGACGCCCGGCAAGATGGTAGCGCCGCCGCCGATCACCACGTCGTCTTCAACTGTAGCGCTACGAGGCGTCGGTGCGGGATCGCGTCGGCCTGGGAGCTTGTCGTTTAGGAAGGTCACGCCCGGCCCGACGAAGACATGATCGCCGAACCACGTGCGGGTGGGGATGTATGTCTGCGACATGATCCGCACCCCGTCGCCCAGGCGCGCGATGCCCTCGATCACGCTGTGATTGCATACAGTACAGAAGTCGCCCATTCGCACCCTGGCGCGCACTACGGCATAATGCCCGGTCTGAAAATGGTCCCCCACCTCGACGTCGCCGTAGATGATCGTGCCCATCCGCAGGATGCCGTTGCGGCCGATGCGCGTCGGGCCGCAATCGCGGTGGTAAGGGAAGCCCACGGTGACGTTGGGCTCGATGATGGTGCCCTTGCCCACCGTGGCGTTGTCAAACTTGGTATCTTGCTCCAGCGGATGGGCGACCTTCATCTTTGATTCCTCCTGGCAAGGTGCCTAAGCATGCGCAGACCGCAGGCGGCGAGCGCGTCTCCCGCAGGGCGGCGGTATGGCGGCCAGAAACGGGTGTAGCGGTAGTAGGCGCTCATATACTCCCGGTCCCCGCAGTTCGGCCCATCAGGGACGTAGCCGTAGTTGTCGTTCATGTAGCCGCAGGGGACCGCCAGAGGCAGCGGCGAGGCGGCCTTGATCTGCCGGCCAATCCCCAGAAACGGTTCGCAGGGCATGCCGACGATGCCCACATCGCCGATGCGCAGTGCGGCCATGGACATTTCGATGTGGCGCGGCAGGTCGCCTGCTTTGCCTGCACGCTGCGTGTGCAAGGCCCATTCGGTCCACGGCCGGATGCCCTCAGCCAGCTTTGCCCGGTATAGCGGTGACAGGGCTCTGGGGAAGTTGAGCCCTACGCAGTGGAGCGCGTCATCGTCGCCGGCACTTGCCCGGGAGATGAAATCGTCAATCTCCTGTAGCTCGCGCTCGAGCTTGCGCTCTGCCGGCAGCCTGGCAAAGGGCACGCGGGCGACGTCCAGGCACAGGTCGAAGTCACTGCGTGCCGATGGCTTCATCCGTTCGGCGGCCTTGATGAAAGTGTCGGCCAAGTAGCGCCCGAACCGGTGTGAAAGCTCGACGTCGCCGGAGAGCATACACTTGGAGTTCATATCGCCACAGCAGCCCTGCAGGAACCCCACGACCGCGCCGTGGAAGCGCTCACTGAGATCATCTGCGGCCAACTGGGGCCACTCGCCGAAGGCCACCATGCGCTCAGGGTGGTACGCGGTGACCGGATGGCCCGTGAAAGCGGTGAGGAAGCCGACGGGGTCGCCATCGCTGTTGACGAAGCCGATGACCGGGGCGTCGTCGTCAATGTCGCCGGTGTAATCGCGCCCGTAGCGGACGCGGTCCTCCTCGCGCATGAACAGCGTGGTGCCGTCGGCACGGCGGCCCTTGCGGTTGTAGGTGATGCGACGCTCATGGCCGACGGCCCAGTGCACCGTGACCGGCTCTAGCCGGCTCCGCAGGCTGTGGCATGTACGCTCGATCAGCCCGGCCAGCTCATGACCAAGCGGCGTGACGTTGTCCGCCGCGAATGTGTCCCGGCTCGCGCAACCTGCGGGGCGTGGCTCAAACTGCAGCGACGGGGCGCAATGGTCGTGCGAGGAGAACAGCAGCACGTGGTCGAACGGGATGCCCAAAGCCTCGGCCGCGGTCCCGCGCAGCAGTCGCGACACGTCCGCCGCCTGTACGCCCATCGCCGAGGTGATCAGACACGCGTCCGGCCCGTCACCTTCGAGCAGGGTCACCACCGTCTTCAGCGGCCCAAGCACCTGCTCAATATTAGCACCCGTGTAGCTGCTCGTTGGTGTGCCGACTGGCGGCACGACGTCAACCGAGGCCTGTGCGAACTGGATCATGGTACTGCTCACTCCTCACTGCTCACGAATGTATGTCAGGCAGATTTCTTCCCGTACTGATAGGGCTCCTGCCCACTTCCGACTGGAGCTTGATGGCTGCCTCCGGGGCAGTCCCTACTTGCACGGCCGTCGGTTGCCCTGTGGACACGCTACCCCATTTCCGCTACAATGACGGCGTACCCGTTCACACTGGTGTTTCGCCGGCTGTGGGGAGCTGCAAGTGCGGATTCTGCTGCTGAATTACGAGTTCCCGCCCTTGGGGGGAGGCGCAGGCCGGGCCACCTTCCATCTCGCCCACGGGCTGGTGGAGAGGGGCCATCGGGTCCGCATCGTTACCTCCAGGTGGCGCGAGCACGAGCCTTGGGCGGTTGCGGGCGCTACTCTTGACGCGGTGCCGACGGCGCGCAGGGGCATCCACGAGTGCGGGCTGAGGGGAGCGGCTCAGTACGTATTGAGAGCGAGGGAACTGCTCAGGCATATCATCCGCGAAGAGCGCTTCGATGTCTCGCATTCGTTCTTCTCACTGCCCACCGGACCGCTGTCGTTGTGGCTGAAGACGAAGATTGGTCTGCCCTACATCGTGTCACTACGCGGCTCCGATGTTCCCGGATATGACCCTTACGCCGAGCAGGTGACGCACAAGCTACTGCTGCCTCTCACGCGTCGGATTTGGCGCGAGGCTCATCGCACCGTCCCCAATTCCCACGGCTTGCGCGAGCTTGCCCAGCGGACGCTTCCGGACTGCGAGATGGAGGTTATCTACAATGGCATAGACGCCTCGCTGTTTCGCCCGCTGGTGCCCTATGGCCAGCGTCCGGTGCCGCCCTTGCGCATCCTGTGCGTCTCGCGCCTGCTGGAGAGGAAGGGCATTCACGTTCTGCTTGAAGCCTTCAGCCGCGTCGTGACTCCGGAGGTACTATTGACAATCGTCGGCGAAGGCGGTTACGAGCAGAGGCTGCGGGAATTGACCGGCCAATTGGGTCTGGAGGCTGCGGTGGACTTCGCCGGCTACATACCGAACGAGCGGATGCCGCAGGTGTACTCGGAGGCCCATATTTTCGCCTTACCCACCGAGGCTGAATCTTTCGCTATGGTATTCCCGGAGGCGATGGCTTGCGGGCTGCCGATTGTCAGCTCGACGGCCGGGGCGGTGCCGGAGATCGTTCGCGATGGCGAGGAGGGCCTGCTGGTGCCGGCGGGCGATGTGGAGGCCCTGGCGGAGGCCTTGCAGCGCCTGCTGGAGGATGAGCCGCTGCGCACTAAGATGGCGCACAACGCCCGTCAGCGCGCCGAGACTTGCTTCACTTGGGACGCCGTTGTCAATGCCTACGAGCAACTCTATTACTCCGCTACTTCCTGATCGCTTAATCTGACGAAGTTGGGCTTATACTGTGTCTATGCTCAGGCAAGCTCACAGCAAGTCTCTCAACCTGGCCGCCAGGACCGTGCATCTGGCCGATGGCACTGCCGCCCGACGCGCCGAGCTGGAGCGCTTCGACTATTTGCCGCGCGAAGAGCAAGAGCAGATCGCTATGCAGCGAATGCGCGAGCTCTTGTCTCATGCTTTCGAGCGGGTCCCGTACTACGCCGAGGTAGCCCAACATCGCGGGCTGAAGCCCGAGCACTTCCAGACCTACGACGACCTGGGCAAGCTGCCTGTCTTGACCAAGCAGATCATCCGGGCGAGGTGGGATGATCTGGTCGCGCGCGGCGGGCCCTCCAAAGGCGTCAAAGCCAACTACACCGGCGGCTCCACCGGCGAGCCCCTGACCTTCGTCCAGGACGCACGCTACCGGCAGTACTCCCAGGCCGACAAGACCCGCTGCTACGAACGCTGCAACTACCGGCTTGGCGAGCCGCTGGTCTTCCTCTGGGGTTCGGACTATGATTCGGCCGCCCACAAGTCTCCGGCCCACAAGTTGCTGGACCGCCTCGGGCGCAACCTGCTGTGGGTCAACACCTTCGATCTCTCGGAGGACCTGCTGGAACGCTACGCGCTGCAGATCGCCGCACATAAGCCGGTGTTGCTGGTCGGGTATGTCGCCTCCTTAACCATGTACGCTCGTTTCCTGCAGGCCAGAGCCTTGCCGGCGCCTTCGGCGCGCGGGATTCAGGCATCTGCCGAGACACTCACCGACGACGACCGGGAGCTGCTCGGCGAGGTCTTTGGCTGTCCGGTTTTCGACCGTTACGGGTGCCGCGAGGTCGGTCTGATTGCCCATGAATGTGAGGCACACGCAGGGCTACACCTGTCGCCCTTGTGCAACCTCGTCGAGCTACTCGACGCCGAGGGTAGGCCGGTCGCGGCCCCGTCATCACCCGCCGCCAAGGACGACCAGCCTGCAGGCCCTGAGGTCGGCCGCGTTGTCGTCACCAACCTCAACAACTATGCGATGCCGTTCATTCGCTATGAAATCGGGGACCTCGCCGTGCGCGGTGACACGGAGTGTAGTTGCGGCCGCAGCACGCCGCTGTTGCAGCGCGTGGTCGGGCGGACCACAGATGTCATCGTCTCGCCCGGCGGGAAGCTCCTGCATGGGGAGTTCTTTACTCATCTTTTCTACGGGCGCGATGATGTCAGGCAGTTCCAGGTGATCCAGCTAACCGAAACCGACCTGACCGTGCGGCTAGTGCCTGCACAGGACGCCGACCTGACAACTCTCCAGCGCGAGCTCACCGACATTATCCATCAACATGGCGACCCCGGATTCGTGCTGAAGTTCGAGACTTGCGACACCATCCCCACCAGCAGTTCGGGCAAGTATCGCTTCACCATATCAGAACTCGACCGCCCCTTCGCTGATGAAGCGCCGGAGGCGTACCCGTAGCCCAACACGGACAAGCCGACTGATGGGTCTCAAGGACCACATTGTGAACGCGACCGCTGACGAGCTCAGAGGCAAGGTCTTCCTGCGACCGTTACAGGCCGAGTCGGTGCAGGCCGAGGTGGTGGAATTGCTCGAAACCAGCGGCCTGGGCGACAGGTTCCGGGGCCTCTCGCAGGTTTTTCTCAAGCCCAACCTTGTCTCCGACGTGCCCGAGTATATCGCTGCCGGCTCCAATACCGATACTCGCGTAATCGAGGGGCTTCTGAAGTACCTGGCGGATTTTAACATCAAGGTTCTCATCGGCGAGAGCGAAGTCGGCACTCACCTGAAGGGCCGCCGTTTGGCACAGGCCCTGGAGTATATGGGCATCTATGATCTACAGAAACGCTACGACTTCCAGATAGTGAATCTTACCGAGGCTCCGCAGGTGGAGGTTGAGATCCCCGGCGCTTTGGCCCTGCCCTCGGTGAAGTTCTCCACACCCCTGCTGGACAGTGACCTCATTATCAATCTGCCCAAGCTCAAGACCCATAAGTATGCCGTCATCACCTGTGCGCTGAAGAACATGTTCGGCGCTATCCCGGACCCGATGCGGATCCGCTACCACTATGCTCTGGACCGCGTGCTGGCCGATATCAACTCCCTGTTCCATCGCAAAATGTACGTCCTGCTGGACGGGATTCGCGGTATGGAGGGCCAGGGGCCCTTGTACGGTTCGGCGGTCGCGATGAATCTGCTGCTGGCCGCTCATGATCCGGCTGCAGCCGACGTGGCAGCCGCCAGGCTGATGGGGTTCGAGCCGACTGCGGTGCCGCACCTGAAGCACTTCCTGGAGAACTTCTCCGAGGTGGCCGAGGCCGACATCGAAATCGTGGGAGCAGAGCTAGCCGATGTGGCGCGCGACTTCAAGCCGGCCAGGCGCAGTCTCTATGTCAAGTTTGAATCTTGGATGTGCCGCCATCCCATGATTATCAAGGTCATTTTCAGTGATACTTTCCGCCGTTATGTTGCCCGTCCGCTGCATCCCTTGCTCAGCCGCCTGCGTGGCGGCTCATACAGTTGGTATGACGACAAATAATCACGTTCGGAAACCGGTTGCGGGCCTGGCGTGGCCCTGGCGGCTGTTGCAGATTGCTGTGACGGTCGGGTTGATCGCCTATATCCTCTACAAGGTGCCGTTTGTCGACGCCTGGACCGCCGTGCTGCAGGCCCGGGTCCTCTACCTCGGCCTGGCGACGCTCAGCCTTGCCGCCGTCTATCTGACCTTCATATTCCGTTGGCATCTGTTGCTCAGGCCGATCGGCGTTACCCACTCTTTCATTCATACCCTGGGCCTGGGGCTTATCGCGATATTCTACAATAACTTCATGCCTTCGACCCTGGGCGGCGATGCGGCCAAGAGCTACCTGGTCGCCAGAGGTCACGATATCCCAGCGCCGCAGGTAGTCGCCTCGGTGGTAACCGACCGCAGCTTAGGCCTGGCGGCTCTGTTGATCATGGGGTTTGCCGCCAGCTTTGCTATCAGCGTGCCTGGTATCCGCGAACTACTCTTGGCGCTGGTGGCGGCTGCGCTGGTGTTTGCGCTGCTGGTCATCTGGATCGCCCGTGCCGGCGGCGCCAGGCCGGCCTCTTCGCCGGGCCCTGAGCGCGCCTCTTGGCTGGCGGCGATACTCAGGAAGGCTAGCGAAACCGCCCAGGCGCTGATTCACTACCGCAAGCACAAATTCCACCTGGCAGCCGGAGTTGTCATCTCCTGTCTGGGGATAGTCGTGGCCGGGCTGACCCTCAAGCTATGGTGCTTGGCTTTCGGCTTCGACCTGTCGCTGGTCGAAGCCATTGCTATTACCCTCGCCACCTCGGTGGTGACGATGATCCCGATTACGGTCAATGGTTTGGGCCTGGCGGAGGGCACCAGCATTGTGCTGCTGGCGGCTGCCGGTTTGGGCAAGCCGGAGGCGCTGGCCGTTGCGATTCTCCAGCGGGTGGTCGTAGCCCTGCTGGGGCTGCTGGGTGGTGCCTTGCAGTTCTCTCCCAGGCCGTATCGGCCGACTTTCTAAAGCCTCTGTCATCAGGAGCCAAACCGTGGACGCACGAGGTGAACGTACTCAGGCTGAAGCTAGCGCGCCGGACGCGCCAACCGTATGGTACTGGGTGGCTCTGGCCGTCTGTCTGGTCATCTTGGCTGCAGTAATGCTCGTGGCGGTGCCAGGCGCCGACACCATCTACGACGAGGGCGGCTATCTTTACGAAGGCTGGATGGTGGTGGCTCACGGCTGGCGCCCCTATGCCGACTTCCACACCAAGACCCTGCCGCTGCTGTACTACCTCTATGGCATCGGTCAGGCGGTTTTCGGTCCCAGCGTACTGGTTGGCCGCCTTGAGGCCACCTTATTCGCCCTGCTTACACTGTTGATGGCGGCCCGCTTGGCGGCTCGGCTCAGCAGCCGCTGGGCGGCGGTGATTGTGGTGGCGCTGTTCGCTTTCAATCTGCACGCGGCTGTGGCCTACTATCGCGCCCTGGCAATGGCCCCGACGGCCTGCTTCTTCGTTCTGGCTCTGTACCTTGCTATTGCCGACCAGCCCCGGCCCTGGCGGCTCTATCTTGCCGCCCTGGCCGCCACGGCCTTGGTGCTGTGCCGCCATGACATGATCCTGGTCGCGGTGGTCATCTGGCTATATCTATGCTGGCGACACCGCAGCCAAAGAGGCCACGTTATCGCGGCTGTGGCTGTCGGCATCGCGCTATTGCTTGCAGTATGCCTCCGTTTCTACGTGCTTGCGCCCTTCAAGTTCGTGGATGTTATCCTCGCCGGCAGGTTTGCCGTTGCGCAGATGTCTGCGCCGTACGGGGAGGCGGTGGGGGCCACTCCTGCGGCCATCGCCTGGCACTTGATGATGTTCTTACGCTGGCATCTTGCGGTCCTGCTCCTGCTGACCCCTGCTGCCGGTTATCTACTTTGGCGGGCTGGCGGCGGCCTTGCAGACGCCCGCTTGATGCTAGCTCGCCATAGCGGCATCGCCCTGCTGCTCGGCGCAGTCGCGGTCAACTATCTGGCCCACCTGTTTGGCAGCAGCTTGTTCGGCCTCAATGTATTCTATCTGCTTGACTTCTACATATTCTTCCCGTTGGCGGCGGCGGCCGCGGCCGGTTTCATGCTGGCGCTCAGGGCTGCTGGCATCCCCCAGGCCCGGGCCCAGTTAGCTGCTCTTGGCATTGTTGCTGTCCTCGTCCCCTTATTGGTCAGTGGCTTACCGGACGCTCTGAGTGGGCGCCGGCCGCCCCACCTGCAGCAGGTAACCGTCGGCGCCAAGACCCTCAAGCGACTGATACCCCCGGAGGCCACAGTCTTCACCCTCGACGACCCGCATCTGTTTCTGGTGGCGGGAATCGAGCTCCCTCCTGAACTGACGCACCAGCTATTCCTCTTCGCTGCCGATGGCGATCCCGGCATCATCCGGGCGCGGCATTACTACGACCGCCAGATGATTGACGAATGGCTCAGCGGGGAGGCGGACTACGCGGTTATCGGCGACGACCTGGTGGAGTGGCTGTTGCATAGTGGCCGCTACCCGGGCGGCGAGGCGCTATACGACTTCATCTCGACCCGACTTGAGGCGAACTACACGCTGCTTGAGACCGTCCCGGGCAGCTACCTGGGGCCTACCCGCATCTACAGATTCAGTCCCAAGCATCCTTGAGGCACAGTACTCAGCCCGTTACGGAAGATGTTTGCCCGCTAGGCACAATAAAGGGGCCACTCAAATGAGTGGCCCGCTGGTCACGCCTGAAATCGGGGGAACAGAGCTACTATTGCTGTTTGGGCAGAATCGCGATAAAGGTACTGCCCTTGCCGAGCTCGCTTTTGATCTCCATCTGCCCGCCGTGGGCCTCGATGACGCGCCTGGTATATACCATGCCCAGGCCTATCCCGCCGGCCTGGTGCTTGGATACATCGGTGCGGAAGCCCGCCTCTCTCCCGATCCGCTCGATTGCGTCGGCCGGGATACCGATGCCATTGTCTTGGACCGATAGCGCCACCATCCCGTTCTCCGACTTCAGCCGCACCGTAATCTCGCTGCCGGGGTCGGAGTATTTGGCGGCGTTCTTCAGGAAGTTGTCGGCTATCGAGACTATCTTGCCGCGGTCGCCCTCGACCATCAGACTGTCGGGCATATCCGCGACCAGCTCATAGCGAACCAGCCGGTCCTCGAGTTCCAGGAACACCTGATTGACGGCTTCCACCAGGTCAAACTCCTCGATGTCCAGCTCCAGTTCCTTGCCCACATGAATCCGGGAAAGATTGAGAGTCTCGTCAATCATCCGGTACATGCGGCTGGCCTGAATCAGTGAGGTGTTCAGGAACTCCGCTATCAGCTCGATGTCTCCTTCCTGGACATCGCTCTCGAACAGCGCCTCCATCGTCTGGAGATTGCCCTGAATTACAGTGAGGGGTGTCCGCAGCTCGTGCGCCACCTGCCCCACCAACTCCTCGGCATCCTGGCTCACCGCACTGCTGCTGAAGGCCAGGATCGTCTCGTCGTCGTCGGTGGGCTGACCGTTGGCGACGAAGTTGGCACCATCCGGGGCAACAAAGGTGCTGCGGGCGGCCCGGCCGCTGCGCACATCTGCCAGCATTCTTGCCAACTGGTCCTGGTAGTCAATCTCGCTGAGTAGACGTCCCGTCAGGTTGGTCTGGCCCAGGATCTTTCGCGCGGCCTGGTTTGCGACCACAATCCGGTCATCCAGGCCCACCAGCACCAGACCGATCGGGACCGTGGCGAAGGTCGCCTGAATATCATCGAACTCGGCCAACTGCTCCTCCATGAGCAGGGCCGCGGCGTTGGCGCTGAGGGTATCCGCGAGGTCGTGGTCATCGGCATCGAACTTGTCGGCTCCCCGCTTCTCCCACAGCATCATCATGCCGACGGGGCGCCGCATCGGCTTCTCATCTTCCTCGATCGGCTCGCGGCTCCACACAATCGGCAGGATCAATACCGGCGGGCGCAGTTGGTGCCCGGACAGATCAACCGCCTGGTCACTGACCCGGTGCGTTTCCTGCGCCAAGGCCTGCCAGATCTGCAAAGACAGCGCCGTCTCGTCCTCAATATCAATCGGCTGGACTTGGGCCAGCTCCAGGGAGGTCGAGCCGTTACGCAGCACCTGAGGATAGAGGCGGTTATCTGCGGCCGAGAGGGAGAATATTCCGATGCCATTGGCGCGTACGATCTGTAGCACCTTGTCGCTAAAACGTTCCAGCGTCGTCGAATTCATACTCCACAGTGACTCCCGTAGTATCGCGAATTATAGCAATTATTGAGCCCACACATTATACAGCATCACGTGCTATTTGGCAAACTCAAAATCTAGCCGGCCCCCAGCCGGGGCAGGTTGGTATCCGCGGTTGCACCCAGCGACCTTTTCTAGGGCGCTACTGGGCTCAAGTCGGCCGATTACTTGATCTCCAACTCGGAAATCCAGGTGTACTCAGGCTCAATCGGGTTACCGGCCATCGCCGGCTGCCACAGGCGCACCGCCTTGGTGGTCACCGGCTCGAAGCTGTGCCTCGAAAGCTGGGTAGCCTTCTGTCCTTTAACAGCTACCTGGGTTACCCACTTCTGTCCGTCCCACGTCTGGATATCGTAGGCGACGGAGCTGCGGAAGCCCCCGTAGTAGGCCCACCAGATCGCGACTTCGCTGATCTCGCGCGGCTCCGGGAACTCCACCCGCACCCAGTGCGGCGTGGCATTGCCCTCCGACAGCCAGGTCTTGCCCGCCGTGGTGCCGCCGCTGGCATCCATTTTCAGCCCGTCGAAGATCACCCACCACTCGGCCCAGCCGGCACTGGCGGTGATGCTATCCACTGACGCCACCGTCCCGTCCGCCAGCGTATGCGGCTTTTCATAGCGGAACGAGAGCGTGCACACCAGCGCCTCTTCATCAATGGCATAATCGTCAATCCGCACTGAAACGTTATTCTGCTGCCGGAGGGTCTCCATGAGTTGCTCAAGGTCCAGCGTAATAATGCCCCGCTTCGGGCTGAGGCGCTCGAGGCTAACACCTGGGTCTCTAAGCTCACAGGATTTGCCGTTGACACTTGCGCGCAACGACTTGGTCTGGAGCCAGTTGAGTTTGTCCGCGACTTCGATGACCAGCTTCTGCGGCGCTTTTTCGACTCCGCCCATCGCCACCGAACTGACTGCCCCATAGCAGTGGCCATCTACCACGAACCGCGCGACCTCCGGCGGCTCCTGATCGTCGAGGTTGATGCGCTTGGACACACCTAGCATCAATACAGTGCGGCCGTTTTTGATATTGGCGAGGTCTATGTCCATCTGCAGCAGGCCGTTCTTGATGCTTCCGGGCACCACCGTCCAGGTGCCGCCGGCGTTGCGGTACATGACTTGGGTGTCATCGGCCTCCACGGGCAGCGAAATTGCCAGAGACCCCATAGTCTGCAGGCGGTAAATCTGCACCCCCGGCGTGCTGCGGGCACCGTCGCCGGCGACCGTTGGCAAGGCCAACCCAACAGCCACGGCAATGGCGACAAGCCTCAGGTATTTCACCTTATTCCTCCTCCGGTTCGGTGCAGTGCTTGTGTACTCGGGGTCCGGCTCATGGCTGTTTCGCCGCGCGCCTACCGTCTCACAGCACCTCCAGCTCCGAGACCCACATATAGTCCGCGCGGCCGGGATGCCCCGACATCGCGGGCTGCCACACCCGCACCGCCGTAGTCGTCACCGGCTCGAAGGTGTGCTTCGAGCACTGCTGTTCCTTCTGGTCTTTGACCTGCACTTGAGTGACCCACTGCTCGCCGTCCCAGGTCTGCACCTCATAGGCCACCGAGGTCCGGTAGCACTCATAGTACGCCCACCATAGCGCCACCCCACTAACCTCACGCGGCTCCGGGAACTCCATCCGAATCCAGTGGGGCTGAGCGCTTTGCTCGGAAAGCCAGGTGTAGCCGGCGGTGGTGCCGAAGCTGGGGTCCATCTTGACGCCGTCCGCCAGGACCCACCACTGAGCCCAGCCCGAACTTGAGGTCACCGTATCCACCGCCAGCAGCGAGCCGTCCTCCAGCTTGTATGGAGGCGTGTAGCGGAAGGACAACGAGCAGTTCAGCGCAGCCTCGTCCAGCGCATAGTCGTCAATCCGCACCGTCACTGTGTTGTCGCTGCTCATCGTGTCAAGCAGCTTCGCCACCTCCACCGCTATGATCGCCTGCTTGGGCGAAACCCGCTCGTAGCTCACTCCGACATCGCGTCGGCCGTAGCGCTTACCGTTGACGGTCACCATCAGCGAACTGGTCCGCAGCCGATTAAGCTCATCTTTGACCTCTACGGTCATCTTCCGAGGGGCCATCTCGATGCCGCCCAGAGCTATACTCTCGACGGTTCCGTGGTTCTTACCGTCAATCTCGAAGCGCACTACCTTGGGAGGCTCCTGGTCGTCCATATTCACGTTGCGGGGCACATTCAGGACTATCATCGTGCGGCCGTTCTTGATCTTGCCCACCTCGATCCGCAGATGCAGCGTATCACCCGAGATCTCAACCGGCAGCGCGCTCCATTTGCCGCTGGCATCGCGGTACAGGACCTGATTCAGATCGGCTACCGGCGGCAGCGAGAGCTGCACGTTGCCGGTGGTTTGCAGCCGATAGGCGGCGGTCTGCGGCGCTCGTCCGGCCCAGGCCACGCAACTCATCAGCGCAGCCGCAGCGGTCAGTGCGAGTACCAATGGAATGGCCCGCATCGGTTTCATTCCCAGCATCCTCTCAAGTATCCAGCTTTATCTGTTGTGAAGAGTTTGCCCACAGACCCCGGCATTTCCTTCTTGGCGGGCAAAAGTTTTTTGCCCGACCGCTGGTCACCGATTCCACTCAACTCCGAAAAAAGCCCTTGACACCTGAGCCGGTACGTGGTAGGCTCCGCCTCCAAGTGATAGCAATGCAGACTCTTCATGTTAGTAACTTTGTCAATGCCAGTTGCTGGGCCTGGTGCTGGCCGTAGGCGAGCCGGCGCCACCGTGCCTGGATCCAGACTGAGGCCGTGAGCCGGTTCGCCGCGAAGCTCGCGGCCTTTTTGTTTGCGCTCCCTTAGCTATCTAGTCACACCTAAGCAGTATTCCCGAAGGCCGTGGGCGGATCTCAGCCGCCAACGGCCTTTTTTGCCTTTATGCTCAAAGGCTTACTCGTCCCACAACACCGGCGCCTGCTTCCGCCCTACGGCTCCCAAAGGAGACACCCAGCATGTACACGCCGACACTGCCGGAGTTCGTCGAGAAAGCCCAACAGGGCAACCTGATTCCCGTCTATCGCGAGCTGGTAGCCGATATTGACACTCCCGTCTCAGCCTATCTCAAGCTCAGCCGGCTAGGCAACGGCTACAGCTTCCTGCTGGAGAGTGTCGAGGGCAGTGAGAATGTTGCGCGGTATTCGTACCTGGGCTGCGCGCCATACCAGTCGCTGGCCTCACGCGGCCGGGAGGTGACCATTACCGCCGGCGGCACGCAGCAGCAGCACACCCTCCAGCCCGGTCAGGACGCGCTTCACCTCGTCAAGGAGCTGATGTCCCAGTACCGGTTTGTGCCGCCCGATACTCCCGACCGCTTCTACGGCGGCGCAGTCGGCTATCTCAGCTACGACATGGTGCGCTTCTTCGAAAAGCTGCCCGACGCGAATCCCGACGACCTGCAGCTTCCCGATTGCGAGCTGATGTTCACCGACACCCTGGTCATCTTCGACCACCTGATGCACCGCCTGCGTATCGTCGCCAATGCGCATGTGACCGATGATCCGCAGGCCGCGTACTGGGAGGCGACCGCGCGGATTGATCGGCTGGTGGAGGCGCTGCAAGGGCCGCTTTCCGACCAGCGCAGCCGGCCCGTGACGCCGCGCATCCCCGATGATCCCACGGCCATGAAGTCAACCATGACCAAGAGCCAGCACCGCGATGCCGTCCTCCGGGCTAAGGAATACATCGCCGCCGGTGATGTCATCCAGGTGGTAATATCCCACCGGCTTTCGGCAGAGCTGCAGGTGCCGCCCTTTGATCTCTACCGCGCCTTGCGCGTCATCAACCCCTCGCCTTACATGTACTACCTCAGCTTCGGTGACACCAAGATCATCGGCGCCTCGCCCGAGTTGCTGGTGCGCGAGGAGGCCGGCAGAGTCATCACCCGACCGATCGCCGGCACGCGCCGCCGGGGCAAGGATGCGGACGAGGACCAGCGCCTTGCCGAAGACCTGCTCGCCGATGAAAAGGAGCGCGCCGAGCACATCATGTTAGTGGACCTCCACCGCAACGACATCGGGCGCGTCTGCAAGCCCGGCAGCGTCCAGGTGGACCTGCTCATGGAGGTCGAGCACTACAGCCACGTCATGCACATCGTCACCAACGTCATCGGCGAGCTGGCCGAGGACTATGACCAGTACGATCTGCTACGGGCGGTATTCCCCGCCGGCACCGTCAGCGGCGCGCCCAAGATCCGCGCGATGGAGATTATCGAGGAGCTGGAGCCGGTGCGCCGCGGGCCCTATGCCGGCGTCATCGGCTACTTCAGCTTCTCCGGCAGCATGGACACCTGCATTACCCTGCGCACCATTATCGGCAAAAATGGCACCTACTATTTCCAGGCCGGCGGCGGCATCGTTGCCGATTCGGTGCCCGACACCGAGTATCAGGAAACGCTGCTGAAGATCGGTGCCTTGCTCGACTCAGCGCGGCTGGCCGAGAGGGGGTTCGTCTGATGCAGCGACACCCGCCATGCCCCAACCACTCTGCCGTGGAGGTGCCGACATGATAACCCTGATAGACAATTACGATTCCTTCACTTACAACCTCTACCAGTACCTCGCTGAGTTGGGAGCCGAGGTTGTTGTCCTTCGCAATGACAAGGTCGCGGTGCCGCAGGTCCTCGGAGCCGCGCCGCAGGCTATCGTCATTTCCCCGGGACCGTGCACCCCCGACGATGCCGGCATCTGCTGCGAGCTGATTGAGGCGGCTGCCGGCAAACTGCCGATGCTCGGCGTATGTCTGGGCCATCAGTGCATCGGCCAGGTGTTCGGCGGGCGCATCGTCCGCGCCCCGCGACTGATGCACGGCAAGACCTCGGAGATCTTCCATGACGGCGCCGGCGTCTTCAGCGACATTCCCAGTCCCTTTACCGCCGTTCGCTACCATTCTTTGGTCATCGAGCCGGACAGTATGCCCGCTTGCCTGCAGCTCTCCGCCCGCACTGACAGGGACGAGATCATGGGGGTGCGCCATGTGGATCACGCCATCGAGGGAGTCCAGTTCCATCCGGAATCGATTTTGACCGAGCAGGGCAAGCGGCTCCTGGCCAATTTCCTGGACACCGCCGGACTAGCCATCAACCGTGACGTTCTGGAGCCAGCCTAGGGAGGTGCTGACACGATGCTCAAGGATACCTTGACCAACCTGATTGAGGGCCGCGAGATGAGTGCTGACGAGGCCGAGGCGGCGATGGCCCAAATCATGACCGGCCAGGCCTCCGAAGCCGAAATCGGCGGCTTCCTCGTGGCCATGCGTATGCGCGGCGAGCAACCCGACCAGATTGAGGGCTTCGCTCGCTGCATGCGTGCCGCCTGCGTCCCGATCCGTCCCCGGTGCACCGACTTGGTGGATACTTGCGGTACGGGTGGCGACCGCCTCCAGACTTTCAACATCTCGACCGCTGCGGCCTTAGTAGCCGCCGGTGCCGGCGTTAGAATCGCCAAGCACGGCAATCGCTCGGTATCCAGCGAGTGCGGCAGCGCCGACGTACTGGCGGCCCTGGGGGTTGACATTGATCAATCGCCCGAGCAGGCTGCGGCCGCGATTGACGATTGTGGCCTCGGCTTCCTTTTCGCGCCGAATCTGCATCCGGCCATGAAGTACGCCATCGGGCCGCGCCGGGCTTTGGGGATTCGCACGGTATTCAACGTGCTCGGCCCGCTGACCAATCCCGCCGGCGCCTCGCGGCAGCTTCTGGGCGTTTTCGCACCTGAGCTTACCGAGACGCTGGCCGAGACTTTGGGCCGTCTCGGCTCGGTTCATGCCCTGGTGGTTCACGGCCTCGATGGCCTGGATGAGCTTTCCACCATCGGCCTGACGCGGGTCGCGGAGCTTTCCGGCGGCGAGGTCCGAACCTACCAACTGGGGGCGGCTGATTTCGGCTTTGAGCCGGCCAGGCCTGAGGACCTCAGTGGCGGCAGCCCGCAGACCAATGCCCGGATCATTGAGGACCTGCTCGCTGGCGAGCCCGGCCCTCGGCGTGACATTGTGCTCTACAATGCCGGTGCGGCTATCTACGTCGGCGGCAAGGCCGCTGACATTGCCTCAGGCATCGAGCTGGCGGCCCACAGCTTAAACAGCGGCGCGGCGCGAGACGTGCTTGAGGCCCTCCGCGAGGCCTCAAGTCAAAGCCCGGAGGCGGGCTGAGATGTCAATACTGGCCGAAATCGTGCGCAACAAGCAGCGGCGCCTAGACGCGGTGATAACTGCCGAGGCGCTGACCGAGATGCGCGGTGCGGCTCATTCAGCGCCGCCACCTCTGGACTTTGTGGCAACGCTGCGTGCCGATACGGTCCAAGTCATCGCCGAGATCAAGCGCGCCAGTCCCTCCCAGGGCGCTCTCAACCCGGACCTGGAAGTCGCTGCCCTGGCAGCGGAATACGAGCGCAGCGGTGCCGCGGCCATCAGCGTGCTGACCGACGAGGACTACTTCGGCGGGAGCATCGAGGACCTCCAGGCGGCGCGCGCTGCCGTAGCCCTGCCGCTCTTGCGCAAGGATTTCATCATCTCGGAGTATCAGATCTACGAGGCACGTGCGGCTGGGGCTGATGCGATTCTGCTGATACTGGCGGCTCTTGATCCGCCGATCCTGGAGGCGCTGCTGGGCCTCACGCACGAGCTGGGCATGGCCGCCCTGGTGGAGGTGCATACGCATCAGGAGTTGGGTATCGCCTTGACCGCCGGCGCCGGGTTAATCGGCATCAACAATCGCGACCTGCACACTCTTGAGGTATCGCTTGACACTTTTGCCGACTTAGCCCGGAGGGTGCCGCCAGCGTGCACGCTGGTCAGTGAAAGCGGCATTCACTGCCGGGCCGATGTGGAATACGTCTCCCAGGGCGGGGCCGAGGCGGTGCTGGTGGGCACCAGTCTGGTTGCTGACGCATCTCCCGGCGCTGCGCTGAAGCAGTTGCTGGGAGTGCCAACCACGCCGCGTAGTCCATCAAGACATAGCTCGGGCATCCCGTAGGCCGTGAGCGAAGTCGAACGGCTGCCCGAGGCCTTTGCCTTTGCGCCTTTCGGAGGGGCCGCATACGAGGCCTGAGCTTGTCGAAGGCCGAGAATCCGGCCCAGCCGTTGTCGTTGTCCTTTCTCCCTGTGGGAGAGGGGCGCAGGGGTGAGGGCTGCCGTTGGCATAGCCTTGAAACCCGTACCACCTGGACTGTATAGTAATTGCTCACCCGTTCTAATGTGTTAGGCTTGTCGTTGCGATCATGGAGGTGGGTTCTTTTGTCTCGGGCAGTTACGCAAGTAGGACGTTTCGGTCGTTTCGGCGGCCAGTACGTACCGGAGAACCTAATGGCCGCGGTCGAGGAGTTGGCTGTGGCCTTCGAGGCTGCAATGGCCGACCCGCAGTTTATGGAGGATTTCGCCGGATACCTCCGGGATTATGCGGGCCGTCCCAGCCTCTTATACCGTGCTGATCGCTTATCCGAACAAGTCGGCGCTCGGGTCTATCTTAAGCGCGAGGACCTCAATCATACCGGCTCGCACAAGATCAACAATACCATCGGCCAGGCGCTGTTGGCTCGCCGCATGGGCAAGCGCCGGCTCATCGCTGAGACCGGAGCCGGCATGCACGGCGTGGCCACGGCTACTATCGCGGCGCTTTTCGGCATGGAGTGTGTCGTGTACATGGGCACTGAGGATGTTCGCCGCCAGGAGCAGAACGTCTTCCGGATGCAGCTTCTCGGCAGCGAGGTGGTGCCGGTTGACGCCGGCAGCGGTACCCTCAAGGAGGCTATCAACGAGGCCATCCGCGACTGGATGGAAAACTGTGAGGACACCCACTACGTCTTGGGCAGCGTCTGCGGCACCCACCCCTATCCGACTATGGTTCGCGAGTTCCAGGCGGTGATTGGCCGCGAGGCCCGCAGCCAGTGCCTGGAGCGCGAGGGCCGCCTGCCCACTCACGTCTTGGCATGTGTCGGCGGCGGCTCCAACGCCATCGGCATATTCCATGCCTTCGTCCCCGATACCGAGGTCCAGCTTATCGGCGTCGAGGCGGCCGGCCGCGGCCTGGACACCGATCTGCACTGCGCCAGTATCGGTCGCGGCAGCTTCGGCGTGCTACACGGCGCTGCGAGTCTGATGCTGCAAGATGAAGACGGCCAGATCGCCCCCTCTCACTCGGTTTCGGCGGGGCTTGATTACCCGGCTGTCGGCCCGGAGCATGCCTACTTGCACGAGACCGGTCGCGCGCAGTATGCCGCGGCCACCGATGACCAGGCCCTGGAGGCGTTCTCGCGCCTTGCGGAGCTTGAGGGCATCATCCCGGCCCTGGAGTCGGCGCATGCGGTGGCCCACCTCTTCGCGATGCAGGACCAGTTCGACCCCGACAGCATAGTCATCATCAATCTCTCGGGCCGTGGCGACAAGGACTGCCAGGAGGTCCGGCAGATACTGGAGCAGCGATCTGATGAATAGCATCCACCGGACATTTGCCGACACACGTGAAGCAGGCCGCGGGGCGCTGGTTATCTATCTCACCGGCGGCTTCCCGACTATCGCCGAATCAGCGGACCTCATCATCGCGGCGGCCGAGTCGGGCGCTGACATCATCGAGGTAGGGATTCCCTTCAGCGACCCGATCGCCGACGGCCCCACGATCCAGGCGGCCGGCGAGCAGGCCTTGGCCGGCGGCGCGACCGTCAAGCGGCTGCTGGCGATGGTGGGCGAGGTCAGTCCTCAGGTCGCCGCGCCGCTGGTGATAATGACCTGCTACAACCCGATTCTGGCCTATGGTCCGGAGCAATTCGCGGCTGATGCTGTGGCTGCCGGCGTCAGCGGCGTGCTGATGGCCGACATGCCGCCGGCCGAAAGCGGGCCGTGGTGCGCCGCTGCGGCGGACAGTGAGTTGGCTACGGTCTTTCTGCTTGCCCCTACGACCCCGGAGGAGCGGTTCGCGGAGATCATCGAGCTGACGACCGGCTTCGTCTATATTCTCTCGCGGCAGGGCGTGACCGGAGTGCGCGAGAGCCTGCCACCCGGCCTGCCGGAGTTGGTGGCCCGCGTCAAGCGCCATACCGACATTCCGGTCGCGGTGGGTTTTGGCATCAGCAACGCCGAGCAGGTGGCTTCGGTCTGTGCGGTTGCGGATGGGGCGATCGTCGGCAGTGCGGTTGTCGGGGCGATTGCCCAGCAGGGGAGCCGCGCAGCCCGTCTCGAGGCGGTACGGACAACGGTATCAGACCTCGCCGCCGGTTGCCGCAGATAACCGCGTGCCGGTACTTCCGTGGACAGCCGCCTGTCAGCCCGATGCTATAGCCTGGGTGCCAGTGCCCTTCCCCAAGTTGAGCGCCAAGGCCGGGGCCTATTGCTTCCTGGTGAACTCCACCAAGCTCGGTATCAACAGTTCATCCCCGGGCCCGGCCATGACCACCCAGAAGCGCGGGTGCGATCCGCCCTGGCCCTCCGGGAAGCTTTCAGCAGCCAACGGCCCCATGTCGCCACGGTCAATGGTAATCCTGTCGCCGGCGGCAAGACGACCCTGCGGCTGCAGCAGGCTGTTGAGTACCGTCATGCCGACTTCGGTATGAGGTGTCGAGACGCTGGTGACGATCCGGTTCTGGTCCGGTAAGACCTCATTGACCGGACCGCCTGCGACCCGCAAGTCCTCGTCCCCGATGGAGAAATGTGTCGCATCTATCACACTCTGCATAGTCAGGCAATCGGCGAAGCCTTCAGGGGCGACGATGGCAACCTGGCCGGGCAAAAACAGGTCGGTGAGCAGCGGATCGGCGATCTCAACGACACCACCCTCATAGTCCACCGCCACTATCCTGGTGCGCTGCTGGCCCGCGCTTGCCAGCGCAAAATCGCCTATGGAGAGCTGGGTACCGTTGAGCAGCATCGCCTTCAGCGGCTTGTCCTCGGCGTCCAGAGCGAGGCAAGCGGCCTGGCCCGTGACCTTGACCTTGCCGTCTAGGACATAAGGCTGCTCTGCCGCCAGCGCGTGAAAGACGTAGTGAGTGGTACCATCAGCCAGCTCGATGCGCGCGGCAACCGCCTGCCCGTCATCCGGCTCGAGGGTTACCGGTGAGACGCGGCTAATGAAGCTGGTGTCGGTGTATGGCTCATAGACGGTGACGAAGTTGCTGGCGAGGTCCTCGCCGGTGCGGCGGCGCAGCATGAACTGGATGGTGTCAGGCAGGTACTGGTACTTCTGCGGCTTGCTGTCGGCGGCGATGATCTCTTCGTCGCTGCCGATTAAGTGCGCGCGCAAGCCGATGCCCTCCCAGGGGTACTGGGTCTGGCCCTCGCCAGGCTCCTTGAGCCGCCACTCGAAGATGGCCTGGCCCGTCAGCGGCGCGCGGCGGACGTTGAAGAGGTACTGGAAGCCGCTGCCCCGGTAGCCGCCGTAGGCCATCGAGCCCAACGGCTTGGCGGCATACCTCTCGTCATCGTAGAAGTGCTCGTAGGGCACCTCCTCGCCGGCCAGAGTGCCCTGCTCCTGAACCGGCCCCAGCGGCGGGTTGCAGGAGGTCTCGGCGGGCGCCCCCAGAGCCACGTAATCGTGCTGGTTGCCGCCGCGCACGTAGAAGACATCAAACAGATAGCTGTGCGTGGGCGACAGCTCCACCAGCATGTTGGCGCGGCGGTAGAGGCTGACCGTACTGGAGTAAGCGCCCTCGCAGGAGGCGTCCACTAGCTGGGCAAAGCCGGTCGGCTGGTAGGCGTAGAGTATGCCGGGGCCGCGGGTCTGCATGCCGGCGTTGACTACCACGGTGTTGTGCGCCACCGTGTTGGCGAAGAAGGCATAGCGCTTGTGGTTGCGCGAGTCGGTCTGTTCGGGATAGCCGATGTCGGTGAGCAGGGCGTTGTCCTGGGAGAAAAGCAGCATGTTGAGCTGGTCGGCATGGCGGTGCGAGGGGTAGTTGCCGTAGAACAGGGCGCTGGAGGTGAGACTGTCGGCGCCGCCACTCTGCAGATACGCCAGACCGTAGGCGGGGAAGTGGAATGATTCTGTGCCCAGGGGTATGTCGGGGGTCTGCGGGAGCTCGGCGACGATCTCGTCAAGCGGCTTCTCCAACAGCTCGCGGCCGGCGCCGGGGTTGGCGCGCATCACCTGAGCGATGCGTGGTTCCTGGTAGTAGGGAATCGCGCGGGCCGCAATACTGGCACTAAGCGGGCCGCCGCTGGCGAACATGTTGCCGGTGTCCCCCAGCGGCGGGACGAACTTGCCGGCGATCATCACATCAAACTGCCATGTGAGCAGCTTCTGGAAGCGAGGATTCTCGAAGAAGTTGGTGCCCAGGCCCGCCTCTGCGAGCGAGGCAGCTATTGTTGTCAAGCTGTTGACCCAGCCACGGTTGTAGCCGATCGATTCCTGCGGCATGCCGTCACGATAGACCAGATTCACCAAGGCGTCCCGCAGGCCGATATCCTGCCCGCTGGCCGGCTTGGGATTCTCAACGATATACTCGATCATCTGCTCGCGCGTGGGGTCCTGGGCCTCCTCACCGAGTACCGCGGCCAACAGCAACAGCGATTTCTGATGGCTGCCGTAGTTACCGGCAATGCGATGGGTGCCGTCGGTGATGAGGCGGGCGCACTCCATCAGCAGCCGCTCGCGAATGGTGGCATCCAGCTTCTCGGCGGTCATGCCGGCCCTCTTCTGCAGCTCCTCATCACCGGGCAGGAAGGGCCGAATCGCATCATAGGCCGGGGCGCAGACGTTAGGCGTCCTGACCTCCCAGATCATGTTAGTCCATTTGCCGTCGTAATTGGGATTATGTTCTTTAGCCTCGCGGGACTGGCTCTTGTACTCGTAGTCGGGGTAGTACTCGGCCAGCCGCCACAGCAGCAGGGCGCACTTGTGGGCGTAGAGCTTGGCCTGCTCGGGATCGGGAGCGACCAGCGCCGCCTGGCCGAGGCTGGCGATGGCGGGCATGGTAAAACTGCTCATGCTCCAGTGCGCGTAATAGGCGACAAACCAGTAGTTGGTCTCATCACCCGCCTTGTTCCAGCCCCAGCCGTCATCCACATACTGGGTATGCAGGGGGTCGTTGGGGTCGGGATGCTCGGCGTTGAAAAGCAGCGACCGGTCTTTCATGCCCGAGGCCAGAAACGCCCCGAAATCGTTGGAGGGATATTCCTCGCCGCCGACCGGGCATGTGACCTTCCAGGGGTTGTCGAAGTCAATGGTCCACCTGTAGAGGCCCTTCTCGTGGACCTTGATGCCGTGCACCGGGCAGCCGAAATTGTGCACCTGATAGCCGCGCGGCACCTGCGGTGGCACTACCAGCGTCAAGAGCCGCTCATCATCGTACTTGGCCCAGCGGTCGGCACCGGCCAGCGCCGCATCGCGCTGACCTCTGGCCCACTCATACTGCTCCAGGTTGCGTTGCATGGTCTCCAGCTTCTCCTCGGTGTAATAATTCCGCTCGAACGCGGCCCAGGCCGGAACTGAGGCCACGCCCAGCAATACCATCCAGGTCAGCAACGATCTCATCAACACCCACTCCTCTAGGCAATGCATATTCATCACCATAGCAACGACCTCCGGCTGCAACTGCAATTATGCAGGTTTTGGGCAGTTCAGGCTATAGTCTGAGACTGTAATGTCGTTAGTCGTGATGGAGGGGCCTGTCGCAGGCTGTTGCGCACGGCGAAACAGACAAGGCTGGCCCAGCCGTTATCCTCGAATCTTTCGGAGGGGCCGCATACAAGGCCTGAGCTTGTCGAAGGCCGAGAATCCGGCCCAGCCGTTAGCTCGCGTGGGTCGGGCTTTCCAGCCCGACAATCGTTCCCGTTGTAGGGGCGCATGGCATGCGCCCGCGCCGTTGCTGTTGTCCCCTCTCCCCTTGGGAGAGGGCTAGGGTGAGGGCTGCCGTCAGCACAATTCCCACAACCACGCTCGCAGCCCGAGCTCCGCCTCAGACCTCTGCAGCATCAACCGTCGGCGCTGGCATAGGCGAAGTTGGTGACAGAGACCGTATCTCTGCCTTTTTCCAGGCGCGTGATGGCGATCTCCTGCCCGGGCTCGATGCCGCTGTAGTCGTCGGTGACGACGGTGCGGATGCTGTGCATTGAGGTGCCGAACTCGTTGCGGATGGTAGTCGCGCCGGTCCCGCGCAGCGGCCCCAACAGCCGCATCTTCCCCGGCTCGCCGCCATAGACCTTGAAGGTGCGCCGCTTGCTGTCCAGTACCGGCGTCGGCTCCACGACTATGCCGTCCTCGCTGACCGAACGCACCAGCAGCCAATTATCCATCAGGTGCGGCTGGTCGTCGAGGTGGACCAGGTACTGGTTGTCGCCGAGAGCCGCCACCGACTTGATGGCGAAGGTGGAGCGGTCCTCGGCATGTTGGACGATGATCGGCTGGCCCGCCATCACCTCACCGACCGGGAAAGGCGTATCGGCCGCGATGGTGAGCGTATCATCGAGATCGCTGAAGTCCAGCAAGCGGCCCGTGAACTCAGGAGGCCCCTTGGCGGCTAGCTCGAAGCCGTCGGCATTGAGGTGCCCGCCCCCGGCCAGCAGCAGACTGACCGGACCCACCGCCGGATAAGACACCACTGCCAGGTCCGCGTCTGTGGAGATCGTGTGCTCGCCGTCATGCACCGTGACCGGTGAGGGCCGGTCCGGGCCGCCGTAGCTGATTACATAATCGGTCCCGTAGATCGTCTCGACGGCCAGCGCCACCGTGTATTCGTCATCAACCCCCGGCTCCAAGCGCCGGACGTTCTTGATGAAGGGGATATTCTGATACGGCTCCATCACCGCGACGAAGTTGTCAACCCTCGCGGTATTGGGCCGGCGCACGCAGACGATCTTCATGCGGCGGCCGATGTCTTCGTTCTTGAAGTGGCGCTGGGCCGGGCCGTCGCCGATGATCACTTTGGTGGAGTCGGGCTGGAAGCCCGACCTACGCGGAGCGTCGGCCATCCACAACCGCAGAAAGACATCGTCATGAATGAGGGGCTGGCCCGCCGGCTGGCCGCGATAGTCGTCAATCCGCGACCAGGTGGCCTGCCACGACCCTTGGGCAACGGCAGTCGCCAGGTCGGTGATACAGCGCGCGCCGAAGTATTTGTCAGCCCGGAAGCTCCAGCCGCTGTAGTCGTAGAGGCTCTGCTCGGGGTCCTCGACCTGCGTAAGCGCCAGACCGTCCGTGTCGAAGCCCAGACCGTGACAGTGGAAATAGTAATCATGGGTGTCGCCGCCGCGACCGCGGGCGATGTCAATGACGTACTGGTGGTCCTCGGAGGGCGTCATCAGCAGAACCTGGCGGCTCATTTCGCCGCTCGCGCCGTTGTCAAAGGCGGCCCAGTCGGCGGCGTCATATTCAGCGGAGTCGGCCACCTGACAGTTGGGAGCGATGAGGAAGTGCTTGCGCAAGTCGCCCCGGATTCTGGTGGTGCCGCTGGGGTTGCCGTCGGCTGCGCGCAGCACCAGGCAGTTGTGCGCCGGATGTGACTTGAGCCACGGGCGCAGAAAGTGATCGGAGCCCAGGTAGCCCAGGTCTGAGGCCAGCTCCTGCCGACAGGCGTGGATTATGAGGTCCTGAACCGCATCGTGCAGATGACCGCAGGCCTTGGTGAAGTTGAGCGACACCACCGTCGGGGCCTCCGCCGGGCCGGCCCGTAGGATTGCCTTGCGGCGGTCATGCAAAAGCACCGGCGGCAGCTTCGCCGCACGATTAAAGCCGACGGTCATGGTGCCATCGTCTTGCCTGGAGATATTGAGGTATTGGCGGTGCTTCTCCGGAATCCCGCCGCCGTAGTTTGCCATGTACCCCAACTGGGTCGTGCTGCGCCGGCCTCTGTCATATACCGAGTCTTCCCAGGCTATATAGTAGTCGTCCTCGGTCGCGTAGTAGAGCATTTTGCTGACAGCATCCTTGTACACTGGCATCTTGAAGAGGTTGATGCCCTCGGCCTCGTCATAGTAAGGGGCGCTGCGGTCGAAGTCGCCCTTCAAGCCGTGCAGGATCTGCATGATGCCGGTGAGGGAAGGCGTGTAGGTGGGCGAGCCCTCAGCACCGAGGCCGTCCTGTGAGAGGTGGTTGCGGTAGAAGTAGTAAACATCTCTGGCGACATTATCCAGGATCTTGTCATCGCGCAGCATCAACCCCATCCGCACCACCGGTGTCAGCGTCGAGCTGGCCAGGTTGTCGCCGGCCGCCACCATGCTGTAGGGCTGCAATTCCATCTCGACACAGCCGCGCTTGAGATAGAAGGCCACCGGGTCCTGGCTCCTAGCCACGCGCTCGCGGTCGCCCGGCACCGAGACCGCCGAACGCTGGCAAATCCGCCGCAGGTCGGCTTCTTCTTCGGTAAAGGCCTCCCACAACATGCAGTTGGCCTCCAGCAAGGTCCGGGCCTGCCCGGCGCGCCAGTTCCAGGCCCCGATGAAAGGGCCGTAGTAGCCGAAGGGCTGGGCCTTGACCCGGTCCTCATACAAGGGATCGCCGACCGTGGTGTCGGTCCAGTTGAAGGGCCGGAAGCCCGCCAGCTTCTCGTACCGCCACGTGTCGCCTTGCGAGGACTGGTAGAAGCCCTCCATTCTCTTCTGGAATTGCTCGGGGGTAAAGCCCTCGGCGGCCGCCAGATAATCATCGCCCAGGTACGCCCGCGCCGTACACAGCATTATCACCTTGGCCTTATGGGCGTAAGTCGCGGCCAGCTTGTGCTCTTCACTATCCACCGGGAACAGCTTGGTGGCATAGTGCCATGCCAGCGCCAGAGTCTGCACCGGCGTGCCCTGGAGATGAAGAATCGCGTTGACATAGTACTTGCCCAGGAAGTAGTAGCGCCGACCACCGCCGGAGTCGCCGTGAGTGTTGCCATCCCAGTGAGCGTGCGGGATATTGTCATGGGCCTGCGACCAGGCCTCGTCGTGAGTGCGCGCCCATACCTCGTCGGTCGGCGCGCAGCCGTTGCCATCATCGGGGTAGTCGGGGTTGGGATAATAGTAGTACTTGCGCCCCTCGGCCTGGCAGTGCTTACACACCAGCCTCCAGGGCTCCTCGATACTCCAACTGAAATCATTGTAGTAGCGCGTCTTGAAGGGGTGGAGGGGACAGGTGACGGTATAGACACCGCGCGGCTCGAAGCTCTTGTAGAACTGCCGATACCACTCATCCGGCTTCTCGGCAAGCTTCTGGGCGGCGCTGATTGTGCCCTTGACCTGGGAAATCGCCGCCTGATCACCGGCTCGGTAGTCAGCCAGCACCTGCTCCAGCGGGGTATTGCCGACTAAAAGCGCGGGCTGTTCGGGGATCTCGATCCGTGGCAAATCATCGGGCGTCATGCTCTTCGCCGTCGCTTTCGTGATACTCACCTCGTCCACACACACGCGGCCTAACTCTAGACCGTCTCGCTGGTAGCCGTCCACCTGGAACATCACAGCATAGCGTTTGGCCTCATGCGGCAGGGCCACGGTGCCCTGGTAGTGGGTCCATTCGTCGGTTTTGGGGACGGTAGCGATGAGCGGCCCGCCGATGCGATCGCTGGAGGGAGCTTGCTCCGAGCGCCACGTCTGGATATGGGCTCTGACCCGCGAGGCCTCACTCTTGATCCAGAAACTCACGGTGTACTGATTGCGTAGCACGGGGTAGCGATAGTACTTCGAGCCTGCGGGCGGCTCGGTAACGAAGGCATCGGCGCCGCTGTAGCCGTCGCGACTACCGAGGACCAGCGCCGCGCTTTGGTAGTCCTCGCCCTTGCGCTCACCCGAGCTTATCGGCGCAAACGGCTTGGGGACGAAGTAGGCGGCCTTGCCACGATAGCCCTGCTCGAGGCAGCCCCATTCAGCGACGCCGTCGTAGGCACCCCAGCCGACCGGTTTGCCGTTCTCGATCTGCTCGCAGTTCCCGTTGCGCGACAGCTCCTGGGCGGCCACGCTCGTAGCACCCAAGGTGATGAGTGCAAATATGGACATCAGGCCAAGACTGCTTCGGCTCAGCATCATTCGCCCTCCTAGATGGCGTCAGGCTAGAGACCTTGACCCGGCGGGGCCAAGCCCTGCAGCAGCGGGTCATCTACCTCGGCCTGCCAGTCCGTCAGTCGCCGCCGCATCGCCATCAGTTGTTCCGAGTAGTCGGAGTTGCCCGCCAGATTGCTGGTCTCCCAGGGATCGGCAACAATATCGAATAGCTGGGTAGTCGTGGTGCCGTTGACCAGATACTCAATCAGCTTATACCGGCGGTCGCGCAGGCACCTCTGACAGTTGCGGTAAGCGAAGAACAAATCGTCGCGCACCTGCTCGGCCTCGCCTTTGATGACCGGTGCCAGGCTTATTCCCTCCACCGCCTCAGGGGTCTCGAGGCCGATAAGATCAGTGAGCGTCGGGAAGATGTCGAGCAGGTAGCACAAGGCCTGGCGCCTCTCCCCGGCCGGCAGGCCCGGGCCGCTGATTACCAGAGGCACTCGCACGCTGTGCTCGTAGAGGTTCTGCTTGCCCAGCAGGCCGTGCTGGCCCAGCGCCAGGCCGTTATCTCCTGCGAAAACGATGATGGTCTTGTCGGCCTCTCCGGTCGCCTCCAGGGCTTCCAGAACGCGCCCGATATGGTCGTCGAGATGGCTTATCATCCCGTAGTAATCGGCCAGGTGCCGTCTCACCACATCCGGCGTGCGCGGCCAGGGCGCCAATTGCTCGTCACGAATCTCCATCTCGCCATTGTCGAAGGGATGCCTGGGCATGAAGTTCTCCGGCAGCGGAATATCGGCCGGGTGATACATATCGGCATACTGCTGCGGCGGTGTCCGGGGATCGTGCGGTGCTGTGGAAGAGAAATAAAGCAGAAAGGGGCGCTGGGGATCGCGCTTGTGCAGAAACTCAACCGCGGCATCGGCGAACAGCTCGCTGGAGAATTTCTCGCCGGTGTATCGTGCCTGTTGGGGGTAGCGGCCGGTCGGGTCGAAGTCGTGTACCGGTACTTGATGATGGTCGGACATACCGCCGAAGAAGATCTTGGCCCCGTCGGCGAAGCAGCGCGCGAAAGAGGCCGGCTCATTGTGCCACTTGCCGGTGCTGAAGGTCGTATAGCCGGCCTGCTGGAAGACCTCGGGAAAGGCCACAGTCGCGGCCAGGTCGCGCGGCGCCCGATAAAGCGTCCGTCCGCTCATCAGCATCGCGCGGCTGGGACAGCACACCGCCGGCATCGTCGAGCCCATGATGGTGGCGTGGGTGAAGCTGACGCCATTGGCGACCAGACTGTCCATATTCGGCGTCCGGATTATCTCGTTGCCTAAGGCGTGGATAGTGTCGAAGCGCTGATCATCGGTGAATAGAAACAGCACATTGGGCCGTTCAGCCGTGCTCATATTGTGCCGTCCTCGTGCGTTCCCAGGTTATAGGAGCTAATCCGCGGTATAGGCGGCGTAGGCAAAGTTAGTGATCGAGACCGTATCTTTGCCCTTTTCCAGGCGGGTGATGGCGATCTCCTGGCCCGGCTCGACGCCGGTGTAGTCATCGGTCAGGAGACTGGTAAAGGAGTGCATCAGGACGCCGCTTTCCGAGTAAATATGCCGGCTGCTGAAGCCCCGCAGCGGCCCCAGCATCCGCAGCTTGCCCGGCTCGCCGGCATAGACCTTGTATGCGCTCTTCTTGCTGTCCAGCACCGGCGGCGGCTCGATCAGAACGCCGCTCTGATCCACCTGGGACACCAGCAGCCAGTTGTTGACCAGATGCGGCTGGTCGTCGAGACGCATCAGGTACTTGCCCTCATCCAGGGCCTCAACCGAGGCGATGGTGAAGGTCGAGCGGTCCTCCGCATGTCGGACGATGACCGGCAGACCGGCCAGCACCTCGCCTTCAGGTATCGCGTCGCTGCTGGCTACGGTCAAGGTATCCTCGGCGTCATTGAAGTCCAGCAGGCGACCGCTCAACTCCGCCGGCCCCTCGAGCGTCAGGGAGAAGCCGTCGGCCTTCACGTACTTGCCGCCGGCTACCAGCAGCCGCGCCCCGCCGCTAGTCGGATAAGACACCACCGCCACGTCGCCGTCGGTGCTAATAGCGTGGCCGCTGTCGGTTATATGGACCTCGGAGGGTTGGCCCGGGCCGCCGTAGGTGATGAGGTAGTCGGTACCGTGAACGGTCTCGACGGCCAGGCCGATGGTATAGCCGTCGTCACAATCAAGGTCGAGGCGGCGGACCTCCTTGACGAAAGGTTGGTGCTGGTATGGCTCAATGACGCCGGCGAAGGTGTCAACCTGCTCGGTGTTGGGCCGGCGCACGCACAGGACCTTCATGGTGCGGCCGAAGTCCTCGTTGCGCAGATAGCGCTGGGCCGGGCCGGTGCCGACGATGACCTCGCTGCCCGGCTCGTCAACCATCCACAGGCGCATGAAAACATCTTCGTGAATCAGCGGCCGCTGCTTCGGCTGGCCGCGATAGTCGTCTATCCGCGACCAGGTGGCGCGCCAGGGCCCGGCGGACCTGCCGGCAGCCAGTTCGTGGATATTCCGCGAGCCCCAGCCGGCGGCGCACCTGAAGGTCCAGCCACTGTATTCGTAGAGGTCCTGGTCAGGATCGGGCACTGGCTGCAGATTGATCCCGTCGGTGTCAAAGCCGAGGCCGTGGCAATGCAAGTAGTAGTCGTGAGTGGTCCCGCCCTTGCCGCGGACGATGTCAACCACGTACTGATGGTCCTGCGACGGCACCATCAGGATCACCTGGCGACTGAATTCGCCGACTTCATCCTCGCCGGCGGCCGCCCAATCCGCCGCATCGTACTCGGCGGTGTCAACTATCTGGCAGGTGGGTGTCGCGATGAAATGCTTGCGCAGATCCCCCCGCAGCCTGCTGGTGCCATGGGGACTGCCGTCGGCCGCCCGCAGCGTCAGGGAGTTATGCGCCGGATAGGTGCGGATCCACTCAGTGGTGAGGAAGTGGCATGACCCCATGTAGCCGAGGTCGGAGGCCAGCTCCTGGCCACAGGCATGCACCATCAACGTCTGCGTCGGCGGGTGGTAGTGCCCACACATCTTGGTGAAATCGAGCGAGACCACGGTCGGGTGCTGCACCTTCCCGGCCCTCAGTACCGCCTTGCGGCGGTCGTGTAGCAGCACCGGCGGCCATAGTACGGACTTGTCGAAGTTGACCGAGTGCTTGCCGTGTCCATCCTGCGTGATGTTCAGGTACTTGAGGTGCTTTTTAGGTATCTTGCCACCGTAATTGAGAATGCGCTGATGCTGAAGAGTGCTGCGCTGAGCGCCGTAACACGAATCTTCCCACGAAATGTAATGGTCATCATCGTCAGTGACGTAATAGGGCATCTTGACGGCGCAGGCGGCATAGACGGGCATCCTGTTGAGGTTGATAGTGTCATTCTCGGCATCATAATAGGGGGCGGTCTTGTCGAAGTCGCCCTTGAGACCGAAAAGCCTGTCACCCAGGCCGGCCACCCCATAAGCCGAGTAAGTTGGTGAGCCCTCGTGGCCCAGACCATCGGCGGAGAAGTAGTTGCGCCAGAAATAGGTGACATCCTGCGCGACCTTCTCGATGATCTCGTCATCACGCAGAAACAGGCCGGCGCGGATTCTCGGCAAAATCGTCGCTGCCAGCAGATTGTCGCCGCCGCTGTCGAGGTTGAAGGGGTGCATCTCGGTCTCGAATACGCCGCGTTTCATATAGAAGGCCGGCGGGTCCTGGCCCATCGCCAGCTTCTCGCGGTCGTCGGGAATTGAGAGCAGCGGGCGCTGGCAAAGACGGCGGAGGTCATCTTCGTCCTCACCGAAGGCGGCCCGCAGGCGGCAGAAAAGCTCCAGCAGATAGCCGGCCGTGTTAGCGCGCGAGTTCCACGAACCCGCCCAGAGCCGTCCGTCACGAACCGGCACGCCTTCCCAAACCGGGTCATCAGCTATCACATCACGGTTATCGTAGAAGCGGAAGCCGTCGAGCTTCTGATACTGCCACCGGTCGGTCTCGGAGGGCTGGTAAAACTCGCCCATCCGCTTGCGGAACTCTTCGGGTGTGAGGCCCTCGGCGGCGGCCAGGTAATCGTCACCCAGGTAGGCCCGGGCGCTGCACAGCATGATGACCTTGGCCTTGTGGGCGTAGAGGTCGGCTTTCTGGTACTGCTCGCTCTCCGGCGGGAACAGCTTGACGGCGTAGTGATACGCCAGCGCCAGTTGCGGGCCGATCGTGCGGTGCATGCGACTGAGCGCATTGACATAGTACTTGCCCTTGAAGTAATAGCGGCGGCTGTCGAGATAGGCGTGACTGGAGCCGTCCCAGTGGTCATGCGGTATGCCGCGGTGGGCCTTGCTCCAGGCGGCGTCATGATCCCGCGCCCAGACCTCATCAGTCGGCGCACACCCGTTGCCATCATCCGGGTAATCGGGGTTCGGGTAATAGTAGTACTTGCGCCCCTCCGCCTTGCAGTGTGGGCAGATCAGCTTCCACGGCTCGTTGAGGCTCCATTCGAAGTCGTTGTAGTAGCGGGTGAGGAAGGGATGGATCGGGCAAGAGGTGGTGTAGATACCACGCGGCTCGAAGTTGCCGAAGAACTGCCGATACCATTCATCCGAGTGCTCGGCCAGCTCGTCCGCCTGCCTTAGAGCCGCGCTCACCTGACCCACGGCTGCCTTGTCACCTGCGCGATACGCTGCGAGGATCTCCTCCAGCGGAGTGTCTCCGACATAGACGGCCGGGTCGTCAGGAATCTCGATGCGGCGCAGACTATCGGCGTTCAAGCCGGTCACCCTCTCGATCTTCAACTCATCAATGCAGACGCGGCCCAGCTTCAGGCCGTCCTTCTCGTAGCCGAATACCTGAAACACGACGGCGATCTTCTTGACGCCTGCTGCCACCGAGCCGGTGGCCTCGAAATACGTCCAGTCATCAAGGTGGCCGATACGGGTGATGAGAGTAGCGCCGCCGCCACGGTCGGCCCCAGTCGCCTTCTCTGTCGTCCAGCCCTGTAGGAACACATTTATCTTGCTGGATTCGCTCTTGATCCAGAAGCTGACCTTGTAGGCATCAGCGCCGCCGCTCTTGAAGTATTTCGCGGCCTGACTGGGAATGTGAGGGATTGCGTCAGGCCCGCTATAACCACCGGAGCTGCCCTGTACCATCCCGCAGTTGATGTAGTTCTCCCCCGCCCGGTCGCCGGAATCTATCGGGTGGAAGGGCTCCGGGATGAAATAGACGGCCTTGCCCTGATAGCCGTCCTCCAGGGACCCCCATTCGCTGAGGGAGCTGTACGGTCCCCAGCCCACCGGCTTGCCGTCCTCGACCTGCTCGCAGTTGCCATTACGCGACAGGTCCTGCGCAGCCCCTGCGGCGCTCACAAGCAACATGGCGATGAGCACAGCTTGAATACGCGCTGCCGAC
>Ga0180431_10000173_pt1 | contig 87332 bp, 110 predicted proteins | sample SS_ome_11_FD_132459 | JGI IMG/M metagenome (GOLD analysis project Ga0180431, IMG submission 132459) | Hypersaline lake sediment archaeal communities from the Salton Sea, California, USA - SS_1_MS_1 metaG | ecosystem: Environmental > Aquatic > Non-marine Saline and Alkaline > Hypersaline >...
AACTTCAAAGACTATGTGATCATTGTGGGGGATCGCCTGATAGATTGGGACGGCTCCTATCAAATAAGATTTGAGGGAGAAGACGCCGACAAAAAGCCATCGGGGCTGGCGCTTCTACACAAGCGTGTTTTGGATATGTACATCGGGCCGGAACTGGCGAAGCAATTCTGGAACTCGAAAACCAAGACGAGGAAAGTCAAAGAAGGAACGAAGCCGAAGGGAGCGACCGATGTGTGACGAGGAAAGGCCGGACAAAGACACCTATTACATGGACATCGCAAAATCTGTCTCGAAGAGGGCGACGTGTCGCCGCCGAAAGGTGGGCGCGGTTCTGGTAGTAGATGATCGGATCGTTTCGACGGGCTACAACGGGGCGCCGAAAGGTCTGCCGCATTGTACGACGATTGGTTGTGATATGGACGGAGGCCATTGTGTGCGTTGTGTCCACGCCGAAGCCAATGCTTTGATACAAGCCGGAAGCGCCGGGCTTTCGACGGCCGGGACAACTTTGTATACGACGGCAAGCCCGTGTAAGAGGTGTATGGGCTTGATTATCAACGCTAAAGTGAAGCGGGTAGTTTACGCCGAACCTTATCAAGATATTACCCATGGGACGGATGAGAACGATTGGGCGCACAAGATTGCTGGATGCATCAATATGCGTCTTGATCGATGGAAACCCAAAGGTAGGGAATTGGCGTGAAATGGGAGCCTTTGGGGTTGCGAGGTAGTATGGATGGAACCTAATGCGCCGAGAGACAAGGGTGGCTTTAGGCCGGATTTGGAATACTGTACCGAAGCCGAACTGCGTTTGTTCAGATATATGAGGAGAACGGGCGAGTTGACTTTTTTCAGAACGAGCGTATGCGTTGTATGTGGCACAGAAGTGCCCAAAAACAAGCGCTATTGTAGTTTGGCTTGCAAAAGAAGAACGGAGCCGGAAACGGACAAGCAAGAGGAAGGCGATGACTATGACTGGTAACGATTGGACGAGAAGCTACAAGAGTTTGAGGACGATCATAGGACAAAACATCTATGTGGAAACCCGAGATGGCGTACAACGCCAAGGCAGGGTCACCGGCATGGAGTTCAATGAGATGGAGTTTATGGGCGGCGTTCTCGCTCTTCCTCAGAATTTGGAACTCAACGGAGATCCTATGGATAGGATTGAGTTTTCTCATATAAAACTGGTGAAGAGCCTGTAGGAAAAAAGTAGCCAAAAGCTCTTTTTGTCAAAACAATGATAATGTCTGAGTTTTTCTTCTTGCCACGAAAAAAGTAGCCAAGATGGTACGAAAAAAGTAGCCAATTGCCCAAAAATAACGCATACAAGAACATTAAGCGCCGAAATTAATTGTCCAAAAAAGTCTAATGCTTACACTCATCTACAAAAAAGTTTGCCAAGCTCTGGTGAAAACGACACTTTCGGTATGGTTTTCGCTAGAGAAGAGAGTATGAGTACGCGAACGAAAAGATGGCTGGCGGCGATGGCGATGGGGATGGTGGTAGCTTTTCGGATTGCCGCCCCTGTGATGAGCGTTCAAGAAACTAAGGCAGAACTTGCCTGGTCGAAGGTAAGGAAAGCCGATCAACCTTAACCGTAGGAGGAACCTATGTACAACGCAACCGCAATCTCTCGTGACGCCGATGGAAAAGTCGTATCCCTTCAGGCCGTGTACGTGGTCGATGGGAAGGTTCTTCGAGCGGCCGGCCATTGGACCTACAACGTAGGGAAACCGGCTTTCCACGAAGACTGGGAGCGAGCCCGGATGAGCTTCGTGGATGCCGTCGAGATCCGAGAAGACGGCGGCGAAGCTGTTTTGAAGGGGATGATGGATGGATTTGATTCCATCGACTGACAACCTTTGATAATAAAAAAAAGAACGGAGGCCAAAATGAAATCGTACGAATTGCCAAACTCGGAGCCGATTCCAACCACGTTGGATCAATTCAGAAACACCATAGCCAACGCCTTGGCGGTAGCAGAGGCGCCTTGTGATCTCACCGAAGAGATCGCCAACGTGGACTACGAAGGCGGCGGCGTGTTCAGCGCCATATGGAACTGTTGGGTGGAGAACTTCGAGGAGCAGAAGCCGGAAAGCGAGGATAACACAGAGCGATACTTTTTCTGGGAGATCAGATTGCCTCGGCTGGAAGACGCTCTGTATGAAATATTCGATCAATATGAATATTCATTCAACTATGCTCCCGGAAGTAGACGCAAAATCAAAGACGCTGGTCGCTTGGCCGAAAGAGCGATGTGTTTCATTCTGGGCGAGAAGGTCTGGTGAAAGGAGCGAGCCATGTTGAACATGAGAATGAATTTGAGTTGTCGTCAAAGAGGTTTCGACAACGTGGATGAGGCGAAAAGGTATGCGACCGAAGACATGGGCTATGAAATCGACCGGGTGGAAGTGTTAGACGATCCCGAGGTCGAAGGCATCGCTATGGTTTTGATTGTTCCGGTGGAAGGCGAATGGTTTGCTCTGTTAGTCGATCAAGGCGAGGTCGTGGATGAACTCGAAGCCGAGGACTTTTTCAGGAATTCACCAAATTATACACAAATCGATTAGAAACCGAGAAAATTGGCTTGCGAGGATGCGCTCTAAGCAATTCTAAGGAATGTGTGAAGGGGTAAGTCTGGGCCTATATAGGCTGTAATATAGGCTATTTCCGAACTTGCACAACTACGAAAAAAGTAGCCAAGAAGTCTTCTTGTCAAAACAATGATAATGTTTGGTTTTTTCTTCTTGCTCAGAAAAAAGTAGCCAAGGTGATACGAAAAAAGTAGCCAAAAAGTGTATTTGGTGTGTCTTTCCACGGGAAGAGAGCGAAACGCATACACTTAAAAAGTTGAACATTTACACCCATCTACAAAAAAGTTTGCCAAAGTCGACAAAAAGTAACAGTTTCGGTATGCTTTTCGCTATAGAAAAGGGTGTAACTTAAACCGAACGGAGGCCGAAGATGGAAAGCTATTTGATGTGGATTGGAAAAGAGCATTACCCGACGATCAAAGACTACGTGGATGAAGCTCTTGAGCGCGGTATCTCGAAAAGGTTGGCCAACGCCGATATGGGGAAGGCGCTGATGTCCGACGATGTGGTGGTTTTTCTGGCCCATGACGAAGGCGAGTACAGGCCTTGTGAAGATTGCCTCGGCTTGGTCGAATGTCCCGAGTGTCGCAAGCTTGACAACGAGGTCGCCCGGCTCCAAAAGGAATGGGATGACCTTGCCGCCGAAGATCACAAACTCAAGGACGGCGAAACCGTGGATCCCAAAATCATCAAAAGGCGCCGCTCAATCAAGAAGCGGATTGCCAAGATCCAAACCTCGAAGAAGGATTGTAAATGTGGCGGCGAAGGAACATTGTATGGCGGAACCGGTGGAAGCGTGAAGGTGGACGGCGAAGCTTGGGACGTTCGCAAGTATGAATATTGGCTCCATCAACCGAAAAAGTGGAAGCCCGAAGATCACGAGATCGAAGACTTCGAGAAATGTCCGCATTGTGGCGGCCACGGGCGTCTTCCGGTCGGCAAAGTCTTTGGGCTATTTGTCCCCGGCAAAATCGAGTACATCCTCAAGGGCGAAGATGATGAGATCGCCAAGAAAGCGGCCGAAGAGCGCGGGTTCAGAATTGTGACTGAGAAGGAAGTGGCGAAGGAAGTGAAAAGGGGCTGCGGGAAAAGGAAGCCTGGCGGATACTACGCCGTGACCGAGAAGGAAGGCGGCGAGAAGGATGCCGAGAAGGCTATTGCCGAACTGGTGGAAAGAGGCGTTTTGAAACCCGAAGGAACGCAAATCAACGGTCAGTTCGCCGAGTTCATCGAACACGTGGACATCAATGAGAAAAGGTTCAGAGGGATCAAGCGATGGTTCCCTTCGACAGAAGCGGCTGAAGAAGCAGAGATGATTCGGGACGCCTTGGCCGAATAATAGGGTGATGCGGTAGGATAGAAACCGGGCCAAGCCCGGTTTCTCACTTTTCGGGTATTCATTTTCAGCGCTAGACTTGAGAATCCGGTAGAAATATCGAGAGGAGCAAAGCCCATGAGTAAAATGAAATTTCACTGCCAATTGTTGGTAGAAACGGAAAAGGGCACAGTCATGTTCGAGGGCGTGGGAGCGACCGAAGCAAGCGCCGAGAAGAAAGCCAAGGAAGTGATGAAAAAGCACCTTGGAAAAGAGCCCAAGAACGTGGTGAAGAAAGCCTACAAAAGGGGTAGACAGGAGGCCAAGAAATGAAAGCGCTGGAACTAGGCGGGGATGAATATTACAAACACTTGGACGGAGCGAAGTATGATCGAGAGCTTCTGGAAGAAGCTCAGAGGGCGCAAGAGGGCGCCGGCGATGGACGGATCTCCGAAGCCGATATGAAGCGGATCATCGACGTACGAGTCAAAGACGCCGGCGTTGTTACGGAGATCGAGCTGGCCACGCTCGATTACATCGAGAAGGAAGGCAACCTCACGAAGCCGGCGCAAGCCGTTCTCAAGGACTTCGTGGCAAAGCACAACGGCGCCGGCGAAGGCGTCAGTGCCATTGATATCCAGGTTTCCCAAGCCAAAGCCAAATGATCTTGGGAACGAGCGAAGCGGACAACAAACTTTCACACGAAGGCGCGGCGCAACTCCGAAGAGTGATGGCCCAACTCGATCAATTCAAGAAGATCGAGCCGTCTATTGCCAACGATGTGATGTTTTCGTACATAGAAAACGAGCTTTGGATGGTGGTGAAGAAGCTCGAAAATGGCAATGGGAACGGTGGAAATGGACGCAAATGACGTTTGGGAAGCGCTCGATGATTATGTGTGTCTGAATTGTCGAAGCCATCACAAAATGGGTGAGTTGGTCAAAGTCAACTTCTGTAAAAGATGTAAGCGAAGGTTCTTGAGAGCCGAAGTGTGCCCGAAATGTGGTTACAGAGAGTATGTCCGCCACGGAGATGATAACGCCTGTCCGGATTGTTTCAGCGATACGGCCAGGATCATGGTACCTAAGAAACAGACGTGAAGAAGGGGCGAAAAGATGAACGCAGAAGAGCCTACAATGGTCGCGAACAAGCCAGAACCATGCTGCGAAGCAACTTTCGTGTGGAACGGAATAGCGATATCCACGCACAATCTTAGGCAACAGAGAGGGCCGTGGGGAGAGCTTTTCAAGAGGTATCAATTTATGATCGATGACGCTCGAAGGCGCGGGCCGGATTCGATGATTGTGAGCATGTATGGGGAGATCGCGCCGTATCGAGAGAGCGTGGAAGAATATGGCATCGACGCCGATGTTGTTTTCTTCCGGGACGATGGATGGTCTCTTGGCGCACCTTGGAATATGAGAAACATAGCAAAGGAAGCGGAGTTGTCAAGATGGATACTCGAAGCGAACATGTGGAAGCAGACGCAAAAATAGATGCACCCATAGGGCATCGGAGCGTTCATGGCGTTTGCGCCGTCTATTGTCCACATTGCTTACACCCATTCGATGGGCGCTTACACTGGGGACACGGAAATATAGCGGATGCGAAATGTGGAAATTGTGATAAATGGTTCAAGGTGGAACAGGAGGGTTCGACGGAGTTTTGGGCGAGCACATGGATGGAAAGGTAGGTCCAAGTAGGGAATTGGCGTGAATTGGGAGTCCATGGTCAAACCATATAGGGCTTCATCCTACCTACGCAATGAGGTAGGGAATTGGCGTGAAATGGACTACTTTGGGGTTGCGAGGTAGGATATGGTGAAAGAGTCAAAGGATGGGTTGATCGGGCTCGCCGAAAGAGCATCGCTTACGGAAGAAGACTTCAAGAACGGCCGAAAGAGCCATATGGGCTCCGGAGCCCGAACGATAGGGCAAATGATCGACGAAGCATTGGAGGGCGAGGTAGAATCCTGCAAAGAGCAGTTAGAAACGTGGCTCAATGCTCATGAGCCAAGAACGATGGGCGGGCCGACGAAACCGCCGAAGGTGGTGTATATGACAGCCGAAGACTTCGAGAAGGCGAACAAGGTCAAACTCATAGCGAAGAGGGATTCATTTTTCATGAAACTGGTGTCTCTTTTCGTTCCGAGGTTCATGACGCGTTATTGGACAACGTATCGCTTGCCTTTCCAAAGACTGCCTCGGATCGCCTATCCGAACGGGGTGGAAGACCCGATGAAGAATCTGGGCACATTGGATCACGAGATGATTCACGTTGGTCAACTTCGCCCTTGGTATGGTCCTCTGTGGCTTTCGATGCTGTATACTTTGTTCCCTTTTTTCGTTCTTTTTTCGGGAAGATGGTTTGTAGAGCGCCGAGCCTACTTGTTAGACATACAGAACGGACGAAAAACGCTGGAAAGCGCTGTTGAAACACTTTGGAAAGCCTACTTCTACCCGTGGCCGAAGAGCTTGATGAGAAAATGGTTCACGAAAGAGATCAGAAAGGCACAAGCCAAGGAGGGCGAACCATGGTAGATCACGATTTCTTCATAGAAAGCAGTCTAGGCGGCCGAAAGGTTCTGGTGCGCTTCAAAGACGTGTTGAAGATCGAAGAAGCCGAGAAGAGCGAGCACGTACCAGCCCAGAAACAAGCGGATAGATTGACGCTCATCACCCAGAAGGGAAACGTCCACACAGTGGTAGAAGAGGGCATAGAGAGCATCGTAGCAAAGATCAACGGAGAAATCAACGCAGCTCAAGTTGCTTATAGGAGCAAAAGGGCTCCCAAGTAGGGAATTGGCGTGAAATGGACTACTTTGGGGTTGCGAGGTAGGAGAACGAGAGGTGGAACGTGTTTGGGTTATTCCGAATGAGTGTTTGTCCGGAATGCGGAAAGAAGAATGGCGAGCGCTACGGCGGCGGCTGGTGGGTTTTTGGCGATCAACTGATGTGCCTCGATTGCTTCAAAGCGAAGGTCGGGCCATATCTTCAAGAACGTAAGGGGAAATCACATGGAAAAGAACAAAGAACCTAAAATCATGAAAGCTCTGAGCCGGGAAACCACAGAAAGGTTGTTAAGACCGCTGTTTTACGTGTCGGAAGAGGAAGCGAACCGGATCGAAGATGCATTGGGGATCGAGTTGATCGTGGAGCCCACCGAAGAAGAAGACAAATTTGGCATTTCTAGGTTCTCTATGGCAAATTCATTCATAAACGATGCGGAACCGGGCTGTAGATTGACCATGCGCCTCGAAGAAGAGGTGGTCCCAGGCTCCGAAGAGTCGGAAGAAACAGAGTTGATCATCTCCGGCATCAAATTCGTGGATTTCAAACGTGTGAAAGAGGTGACGGAACGCGGAAGAGAAATGGCCAAGAAACAAACCATGCCAAACAGACTTTTGACGAAGCCATGCAAATGCGGAAGCGATCCGGAGGTCGAAAAAGCGAAGCAGAAATTGTTCGCGGCTAGCAAACTGGTAGCCCATTGCGCGGCAGATAGGGAAGGCGAAGCAGTACATGAGCTCACTCAAGCGGCGTATGCGTATGTAGAAGCCGTAGGTCAGAAAGTCGAGAAGAAATGATGACGGATCTTGAGAAGAAGAAAGCCCTGCTCCGGTCATATGGAATCCCATACGAAGAAACCACAATCACCCAAGAAAACTGGACAGAATTTTCATGTAATGGCTACGTGTGGAGAGAAGGGGATCACGTGGTAGAGCTGTTGGACCAACCGCCGGGCACAATTTTGTCTCCTGGGTACACAGTTACATACATTTTTTCCCCTTCGGGCAGATTCAAAGTGGTCAATATTTTGACTTAAACGTGGAAAAGAAGGGAGAAATGAAGATGCCAGATAACGCAAGGCAATCGGAAGTGCTAGAAGCCTTAATCACAGAACAGAAGCGTAAAGAAGCGGAGATGCAACGAGCGCACGAAGAGGTAAGGAAAGAACACACCAAAAAGAAGCAAAAAGCGGAGAAGAAAGCCAAAATCACAGCCCCGGTTTCTGGTTCTGGTAAGAAATAGCTCAGACTATTCCTGAATATTAGCCATTTTTCCGGGTTCTGACAATTCACTGTCCTAAGAATACATCTCACGAGACCACCAGAATTTAACAGGTAGAAGGGCGAAAGAGAAACCCCTTGCAGAATAGAGGGAAAGTCTAACAATGTCAGATAATTAGGTGTAAGCATATTTTACAGCCAAATAACCAGGTAGGGAAGGAAGCTCTATCCCAGGCCCGTCGTATTACTTCGGACATATAGGCTGTCGTTTCTAATGACTCTTGTAGGATATATCGAGAATAGGTAGGGATAATAAGGGGTTATAGCACTATGAGGCAAGAAGGTATATTTGACAATAACTCCACCATGTAAACACCTGTGTAGGATGTGTGGGGAAGAAGCTGTGGCAAACCACAACCATCACCCTGTGTAAGAAGCGGAGAAATGGGAGCGCCGAAGAGAAAGAGATACCAGAAGAGGCAAGGCGAAAAGGGGAAGGGTAACGAGCGAATGAGTAGGGTAAGGTAATGATATGTAGGTATAGGAGAGAAGAGAAGAAAGAAACAGAAAGAATGTTATAGGAATGTTATGACAAATAGGGATATTCTGTGTGTATATGGGTATGTGTGGTCTGGCCCTGGCGCGTGTACACAACCACAGCAGCGTTCCGCCGTAAGCATTGCCTGGGTATGCGTGTCCTCAACATACAGCATAGCCTGAATCGTTCAGCGTTAGAAATTACTCTACATTTCAGAAACGGCAGGAGAGGGGTTGGATAACCAGGGCTGCCGTGTCCCACACGACGATCTTTTGCGCGCAAACCTCGTGGGAAGAGAGGGTTGCCCCGGAAGCCGAGGACGGCGTCACACAGTGTCGACCGTAGGGCGCCGCGTTTCCGTCTGCTACCCTTGTCCTTGTCCGTAGGTAGAAGGTAGACCAGGCAGAGTATAGGGAAGCTCCAACACATTGAGGATTCTAAGGGTACACACAGCAGCCGAGCGTACGGCGGAAGGAAAGCCGGCGGACCTGCGTATGGGTATATGGTGGTGGAGAGTAGGAAGGGCCTGGAGGGGCAGGGAAGGATGCTACCCCCTACTGTGTCGAAAACTACGGGTTGGGTACTCAGCGCCGGATTGTGTGTCTGGCCCGCGCCTGATTGACCACTAGGTTTTGGTTTTAGAGGTCTTGCCCAAATAACCACATATCTAAACCACATACGCACATACACAAATACACAGGTCCGGTCTCCACACATACACAATAACCACAATAACACACCCAAGGAACACAGGTTCCAGGAGGCGATATATGGTCAAGAAGGTCGAAAAGTACATCCCGCCCAAGACCAAAAACACCAGCCTTGCTGCCCGCTCGGCGGCTGATGAATGTTTTCAGGCAGGGCGTGGACGCCCCGAGCCACAGCGCCACCACATTTCCGCCATCCATTGATTGCCCAACTACGAAAAAAGTAGCCAAGACGTACAACTCATATCATCCCCGGAAGCGGGTGATCTATAGAGTTTTATTTGGACAATACGAAAAGAGTAGTCATTAGCAGAAAAAAGTAGCCAAAAAGTGGATAGCCTTCCCCGGCTACGCCGAAAGGCAAGGAATTTTTATGGCAAGAATACCAGAAAGATTTCAGGCGATAGTAAAATAAATCTGCAAGAAGCGAGGAAATCGACACTTTCGGTATGGTTTTCGCTATAGATAGGAAGGTATAACTACAAGAACGGAGGCCGAAGATGGTGAAGGAAGGGACGAATGAGCGGATCGCGTATCGAACCCGAACCCTTGAAGCGACTGCTAAGGTGATTGATATTCGGGTTCAGCTCGCCGAGATCCGGGCCGAGGTCGTGAAGGCGACTCAGGCGACTGCGGGTGGCGAGGTTGCGGAGGCCGAAAGGCTTCTTGGTGTGGTTGGGGCTCGGCTGGTGGAATTGGCTGGGACTACCGTGTCTGCTCGTTGGGCTCTTCGAGAGCTACTGTAAAACCAGGGTTCGGGGCGCCTTCGGGCGCCCCTTCCCGAGGGAGGAAAAGATGGCAAGGTCATTTCGGAAAGTAGGGATTGTTGGAAACACCACGGCGGGCTCCGAGAAAGGGGACAAGGCGCGGGCCAATCGCCGCCTTCGACGCCTCACCCGGATTGCGGTCCAGAACGGGGCGGTTGTTTTGCCTCTTCTTCGAGAAGTGAGCGACGTGTGGAACTTTGCGAAGGACGGCAAGACCTATCGCGGTGACGGCGGCGCTCTTCTCCGCAAGTAGTCTAACCGGGTGTAAGAGGCCAAAGGGCGCCCTTTTCATTTCCATTTCCATTTCCAGCTCGGGAAGGCTTGGCGCGGTAGAAATATATGGTTGTTGGGTTTCTATAGCTGGGAACTCATGGGACCTCCTTTCGGGGAAGCTGGTGTTTGGGCAACTACGAAAAAAGTAGCCAAGAAATTGGGCGCCTAAAACACCAGCTTTCTTTATATTTTTGAGCAAGATACGAAAAAAGTAGCCAAGATGGTACGAAAAAAGGTTACAAAATGGCAAAAAGACGACATAGGGATCAGCGGAACGGTTAATTTATTGAACAAGAATACCAGAAAGATTTCAGGCGATAGTAAAATAAATCTGCAAATACTACAGAAATCGACACTTTCGGTATGGTTTTCGCTATAGAAAAGGGTAGGATTTAACACTAAACGAACGGAGGCCGAAGATGGGAGCATGTGATTTTTCAATCGCCGCGATGGGAAGGAACGCAAAAGAGGCATTCGGGAACGCCGTTGATGAGGCGCGTCACGAGTACGGACATCGCGGTTACACCGGAACGATAGCCGAGAAAGCTTGTGAAGGCTTCCGGCTCATCGAGAATCCCACGCCGAGAACGTCCACCGATAAGGTTGTGGGCTGGATTTGGGATGCCGTTGACGGTCGGGCCAACTCGGTTCCGGCGAAGTATCGATCTTGGGCCCGGCATCACGCTCGAACTTGTAATGACAAATGGGCGCCGGCGCTTTGTATCGAGCTTCTGCCGACCGAAACGGCGAAGTGGAAGACGAAGACCGGCCGGAAGGGCAAACGTGGGAAGGTGTTTGTTTTCTTCGGGCTCGCCAGCAGCTAGCAAACCCAGGGCGCCCTTCGGGGCGCCCCTTTACTCTGGCCGAGGGCCAGGAACGGAGGCCGTATGTGTGACTACGTACCAGGGACCAAAATCGAGAAACCGACCGTCAGCGGTCCAATCGACGGCAACGCCTATTCGGTGATGGGCGTCGTGGCTCGAACCCTTCGAGAAGCCGGTTGTGGTCCCGAAGTGATCGCCGAGTATCGAGCGAAGGCGACCAGTGGTGATTATGACAACCTTTTGAGGGTGTCGATGGAGTATGCTGATCTAGACGTGTAATATCAGTGGCGCGGCGTCCTGTCCCTTTGGGCGGGGTGCCCGTTTCTTCTGGTGTAAGCACTAAGATACCAATAAAACGCCCAAGAACACGCCCGTAGGGGTTTTTGATTTTGGGGCCTGGAGCACAGGTTTGAGAACGCCTCTTGGCGCGCCTCTTGACCAAATAAAGAAGTCGTCATTTCCACGACAAAAAATCATAATAGCTTGAGTTTATTGGTGTTTCCACCACGACGCGAAAGTCGTGGTTTTGGATCGTAGATAACCACGTAAACCAAATCCTGCGTGGATTCGGCCAAAAAACACGGGAATTGATTGAACAAAATAGTTGAACAAATTCAAGCGATAGCGCTTCCACGGTTCGGAGTTTTTCGGAAAATGGTGTTTTTTTGGGCAAACGCCGTTAAAAAGTGTGGAAAAAATTGAGCAAGATACGAAAAAAGTAGCCAAGATGTGTCGAAGTCAGATCCTAAAGTCGTGGTTTTGTCAGATTAAAAGTTTTTGCGGCGAAAAATAGGGAATTTTTCAGACAAAATACCATAATAATATCGAGCTATAGTAAAATAATTCAACAAGCTCTGGTGAAAACGACACTTTCGGTATGGTTTTCGCTTATATAATAGAGTAGAATTAACGAAACGAACGGAGGCCGAAATGAAGACGACTAGAGTGGCTTTTGGAATCGAAGATGGTAACCGCTGGGCCTTCGATCTCGCCGAAGAGTACGTTGGCGAAGATGAAGTTGTTCTTTCTGCCGAAGAGGTTGAGAGCTATTGGACCCACGGCCGGGAAAGCGGCTTGTCCTTTGGCGAGTTTGTGGTGGAGATCGTTCACGCGCCTCGGGATGAGGCGTTCGCCTATCTCGCCGAAACTGTTGGATTTGGGTATTTCCCGGCGGTGAGCCGGTAGAACGGAGGCCGAAGATGTTGTGTGACCGCTATGCGAAGGGAAGCGAAGCTTGGGTGATCGCGTTTGCTATCGAGAACGATGGCGGGTTCGAGATGCCGATGGGAGAGATGGACGGGGCGACCGTGATGAGCTGTCGAACGTTGAAGCAACGCCATTGGATTCGTTTCGGGACGAATAACGGGGTGGTGGAGGTGAGCTTCACTCCGAGCTTCCAGCGGATTATCTCGAATCCGGAAGAAACCGACTGGATGGAAGCCGTAGGCTGGGAAGAGTAGGCGGACCGGGGCGCCCCGAAGGGCGCCCCTTTGGACCCGAAAGGGTAGAACGGAGGCCGAAGATGAATTGGAGTGTTCCCGATGGACTAGAAACCCGGATGGAAACCCGTATGAAGGTGATGGAGCTTCGAGTGAAGGCGGCTCGGATGCGCGCCGAGTTCTCGAAGGCGATGGACCTTGTGTCCGCTTCGGAGCTTGCCGAAGCCGAAGCCCTTCTGGGTCGGGTGAGCGCGGAACTGGTGAGGCTCGCCGGTGAAACCGCGTTGGTTCGTTGGGCGTTGCGCGAGCTTCTGTAGTTTTAACCGGGGCGCCCTTCGGGGCGCCCTTTGGAGCTTGAGAATGAAGAAGAACAAACTGAGAAAGAACGACTTGAAAGCCGGGATGCTGGTGGATTTTTGGACGGAGGACGGCGAGGTTGAACGGGGCGTGGTTTCGACGCGGTGTGGCGAAACCGTATACATCAACGTGGCGAAGGACGGGCGCGTGTATGCTTTGGAAGTGCCTTTCCGGAAGCTGATCGAACGGGTTTAACGGAGGACGGGATGAAAAGGGAAACAAATTGGGCCATAGCAGTCATTTACAATGAAGCGCTCAGCCCGAAGGAAACGGAGGCAGCCGCAGAATTATCGCGGATCTTCACAAGCTACGAAGTCACCTGGCTTCGGATCTCCGAGGACATTGGCCGGGCACTCGGGCTCGAAGACGCTGGCCTTGAGAGCGCTTCGGTGGCGTATCCCTGGAACGCCGGCGATGTGCCTATGTCGATGCTGATGGCCGAAATCCACAACGATAACGCTGAAGTTATCGCTCGTTATGGCGCTAGCCCTGTAAAATCAGTGTCCGTCGTGGACATCGGTGGCGCTTGGGAAGACATCCGTGACATGAATCCGTATGCTATCTCGTTGTAATCGCTGAATACTACTACAATAAATTGCCCAAGAAAACCCCTATAAATTCAAGCGATTATCTTGATCAAGAGCTACTTGCTTGGTCAAAAACGCCGAGCGACTTGTGGTGTAAGCACGGAGATGGTGTTAAAACGGCCAAGACGTGGCCTAGATTTTGTCTTAAAAAATGGCCCAAATATGTGGGTGAAGGTCGGAGGTTCAGCGAGCGCTCGGGCCAAACGGTAAAATCCAGCGAGAACGACACAGCGACGGTAAAAAGAAGCAGTTGACAAGAACGGAGGCCGAAGATGGAGACAGCTATTATGATGAACCCGATTGAAATGAACTTTTTCGACGCGATCCGGGCGGCAAACTCGAAGGTGCTCGGCGGCTGGGTAGACGAGAAGGATGAACGGTTGGTGCTTACACTAGACTACGAAAGCAAGACCTTGGAAAGCCTCACAACCGGCGTTCCGTTGGACTTCATCCGGCTCGCCGCCGAGAAGGGGAAGGTTGATTCATTGGTCGAGAACGTGGCGGAACAAATCAACGACTTGGTTGACAAGATGAGAACCTTGGTTGATATTTGAAAGCGAGTAGAACGTGGAAGAAAAACTGGAGTTGGAAGATTTCACCGCCAATATGATCAGGAAGACGGAAGCGTTTGGCGAATGGTTCGCCGATTGGCGCTTACACCTTGGCGACTTATACGACATCAACGGTCCAAGGACGTTCGAGGACTGGACCGACGATATGGCGTTGTTTGCTACGCTCAACCGATTCGGTATGGCGGGCGTGTTCTTTCGGGATTGGCCCGAGCCATTGATGAAATTTGTTCGGGAAGTCTTGGAGACTTCGGGCGTGAGGCCATTCGCGGTCTTGACTCCGGAAGGCAACTTCCATTTCGTGGCTTGTATCGAGCCGACCATCGGCGTAGCAGTTGAACCGAGCGACGTGATCCGAGCTTGGAAGGAACCAAGCGGCGATATGTGGGACAAGTTCGTGAAGGAGATCGCCGGCGCGATCAACAAGGCTTGTTTGCACACCGATGAATTCATAGAGAAGATGGAAGAAATGGAAGCGGAGAATCCCGAACACTGCGGGCGTTGTATGAGCGGTGATCGGACAATCAATTGAGGAGTCGAAGAAGATGTATGGTTCAATCGAGTTTATGAGAGTCACCGGCGATCATTTCGTACGGCCTGACAAAATTACGGCGCTAGAATTGGGAGACCAAGAAGAATATCAGAGTCACGCCGGCGAAATCCAGGTGCCGTTGAGAATTTGGGTAGAAGGGGTGAAGAGGCCAATTCAATGTGTTATGAAGGCTACGCCAGAAGAAGGCGAGCCGGCAATGAATGCGGCCAATCGAGTTTTCGTCAAATTCATGGAACGAATCAAGAGCAAACTCTCTGAAATGGACGTGGCCGTCAAGACGGCCATCGAGGCGCAAACACAAGGCGCTCTCCAAGCGCTCGAAATGGCCATGGACCGAGACGAAAAACCGGAAGCAGAAAAATCAGAGTTGGCAAACGCAATCGATGACGTGTTGGCGATGGCTCGAATGTGCGTCGAAGATCGTTGCTGTAATGATACGGAGCGGGAAAGCTCTTTGGCAAACATCGAATTGGTGGAAGAAGTGTTGAAGACATAGCAGCCACTTACACCCAGAACGGAGGCCAACCGAATGGAACCGCTGATCAAAAGACCGATGCTGGCCGATTCGGCCGAGATCGATGAAATCAACTTCCCGTGCATCGCTTCTCCGAAGCTCGATGGGATTCGGTGCTTGAAGCTCGGAGGAAACGCCGTGGCGCGTTCGTTGAAGCCGATGCCCAACGCCTTCGTGCGTGAGACGCTTGCGAGGTTGCTGCCGGAGGGCATCGACGGAGAGATCCTGGCCGGCGATACCTTCCAAGCGACGACATCCGGCCTCATGTCGAGAGAGGGCGAACCTGACTTCACATTTTGGGCCTTCGACATCGTGACGAAAAACTTGGAGCGGCCGTATGTGAAACGGCTGATGGATCTCGAAAGGGCCGTGAATCGGGTTCAACACAAACGTGTCAGAATGGTTCCTGTCACCCTGTGTAAGACGGCGGAAGACCTCGAAGCCTTCGAGGAAAAATGCTTGAAAGAGGGCTTCGAGGGCGTCATCGTTCGGGATCCATATGGGCCGTACAAGAACGGGCGTTCAACGAAGCGCCAAGGATGGATGCTCAAAATCAAGCGCTTCGTGGATAGCGAGGCGCTCATCGAAGGCTTCTTGGAGATGATGCACAACGAGAACGAAGCCGAAATCAGCGAGCTTGGTTACACCAAGCGCTCTTCGGCGAAGGCGGGAAAGGTTCCGGCGGATACGCTCGGCAAGTTCGAGGCGAAGGACATCCATAGCGGTATCCAGTTTCGGATAGGCACCGGGAAGGGTTTGACGCTAGAATTGAGGAAGCACATTTGGGATAACCGGGAAACGTACCTTGGGAAGATCGTGAAATATCGGTATCAGGCGATTGGGGTGAAAGAGGCGCCTCGAATCCCTGTTTTTCTAGGGTTCCGTGATCCTATTGACATGTAGGAGGGCATCGGTGCAATACAGTATTATGGCTTTTGGGATAGATTGCGAAACAAATCTAATATGCGCTGTCAACTTGTTACAGGTGGTGGAAACGGCCGAAGAAGATCGGGAGGCCGAGTTGGAAGGGATACAAAACCACATAGAGGAAAATTGGCTGTGGGCGCGTGATCACGGGTATGATTTTATCGAGTTGATAGAGATGAATAAGGGCATGCCAAGGTATGCGTATCGGTATTATGGCCCGCAGGTAGGGTGGACGGGGATGAAAGTGACGGAAGATTATAAATATTGGAGGCCGTATCGTGCTTGATTGGGCAATAGACTTTTTCGCCGTCGGAATAGCCATCTGGGTTATCACCAAAATCAAAGCGCTCGAACGCGAAAATAAAATGTTGACAAGAAGCATCGCCGAAATCATCGGCCGAGAACGCGGGCGGGTAGTAGTAATTGATGGCGGGAAAACCGAACGAAAGGAAAATGGCCATGGATATTAGGCAGATACACGTAGGCGACGGCCTGTTGTTTCCCGAGTACAAGCAGTTCGTGATGGACGAAGAAAATGTGGAGCTTTGATACGTGCGCCGCTTATCTGGCGCTTACACTTTTCTTGGTGACGGTCGGTTACATCGCCGGCCTCATCGTTTACATCTGGGGCAAATCCAATCCGGTGCGCGCTGAGAAGTTCGCCGAGAGGGAAAGGGGCGAAGAATGAAGGCTTTGATATTGATGACAATTATGCTCGCGACCACTCCGCTCAAGACTTACGACGTGAGTCTGGTGTATTGCTATGACGGGGATACATGTAATCTGAATTTCCATCTCGGCTTCGGAGCCGTTTTGGTCGATCAAGGCGTTCGCCTCTGTGACATCGATACGCCCGAGATGAGATACGCCGAACAAAAGCCAGCGGCTATCGCGGCGCGGGATGCTCTTGTGTCGTGGATGAAGGCGGCGAAAAAGCTGGAAATCCAAGTGCCACAGAAGTCGAATTGTCTAGCGGGCGCGGGCGAGCTTTGCGATAAGACAGGCAAATACGGGCGCTGGCTGGTTTATATCATCGCAGACGGCGTGAATCTGAATCAGAAACTCGTGAAGGAAGGCTTTGCCGCCGAATACGGGTTGAAGTGTCAATGAGCGATCAATCGACAAACGAAGACAAAAGGGACGCAGAATGCCCGTATTGCGGGAAGGGTGTGGAAATCTGTCACGATGACGGCTACGGATACGACGAAGAGACCATATATGCTCAAGAATGCCCCCATTGCGACAAAGAGTTCGCATATACCACGTCTATCAGCTTTCACTATGAGACGTATGAGGCGCCTTGCTTGAACGGCGGCGAACATAAATGGCGAAAAGTGAACAGTTGGCCGAACTTCTATCCAGGCAGGAAGCGGTGCGAGAACTGTGGCGTGGAAGAAAAGGGCGAGTTTGATCAAGAAGGCTACGAAGCCTGGGAAAGGGAGTTGGAAGAGGCCAAGAAGAAGGACGGCTTGTAATGCCAACTATCGAAGAATGGCGCCGTTGGATGAGCGGCGAGGATGTAGAAGGCTTTCCGGAACACACAACCGAGGAAGAACCCGAGGAAGAACCCGAAGACTACAGGGACGTCAGAAGCGAAAAGCAAGACGAAGAACAAGCGCCGAAGAAACATGTTGATTGGCCGTCTCCACTAATTCGCTATATTCCGGAGGAAACTGTAGTTCTTCCGGGCGGGCTCGGCGAAGGGGCGCGGATCGGCGACGTGTATTATGACGAGAGCGACGGAGGGATGAAGGTGTGGACGGGTTCCGACTGGGCGGCGCTCGCCATCGAAGACGGCGAAAGCAAAGACACTTTCGACCACGAGAAGATTGCCGAAGCGGCATCCAAATACATTCCGAGAGAAGCGCCACCGGAGTTCCAAGCGGTGGCCAAAGAGATAGAGAAGCAAATAGACCGGAAACACGTGAAGGTGTCGGTAGAGTTTGCGCCGGCCGTCGAAGAATATCACTTTCACGTCGTTGATTTCGAGTTGGATGTAAGGACTTCAACGGCTCTTTCGCGCAGGTTGTTAGAGAGCGTCGTTGATTTGGAAAGCGCGGTGAAGGAATTCATAGAGAAGTTGGCCAGAGACTTCACAATGACGAGAAGACGCAAGTTGGACGAATTGGCGAAGAAGGCGAAGCGCGAGGTGGCAGCGGATCGGGCGCTTCGCTCTTCTTCTCCTCCATCCGAGGAAGCATACACGCTTTACCCGAAAGCGGCGCCTGGCGCCTTGTGCGAAAGGTGCGGGCGGAAGGGGAAGGACGTGGAAAGAGCGCCGTGCATGACAGCGTACGAATGGGACGGAAAGGGAAAGGACCCAAACCAGCCGCCAATATTGTGCAAAGAATGTCGAGAAGAGTGGATCGAACATTGGGACGATATGTGGAAAGAATACTACTCAGGGAGGTTGTAGTGGCAAGAAAAAGCTCGAAGAAGCGGAAGAAGGCCCGTGCGAAGAAGGCCGAAAAACTTCAACGCAAGCTCGGAGGCAAGGAGCCAGACAATGTTATCAGGTTTCCGGACAATTACAGCGGCTTGGCGGGCGGCGGTTCGGTTCTGGATCTCGATTCGGGCGAGTATGTATCTGTCGCAATTCAGGATTCACGATAGGATAGGAACAAGGCGAAGCTCTCGAACATCGAGTGCCTAGGAACAAGTAGGAGTAAAAGAGATGGCAAACAAAGTCATAATGTTCACAGCAACCTGGTGTCAAACGTGTCAGCCGGTAAAGCAGACGATTTTGAAGATGAAAGGCTTCCATCCGGATGTTCAATTCGATATTCTGGATGCGGACGAAAGCATGGACACTTCCAGGTATGGAGTTCGAGGGCTTCCAACCCTTGTCTTCGAGAAGGACGGCGAAGAGGTAGGAAGGCTGACAGGGCAAGCGTGCCAAAGGCGCATCGAGGAATATCTGAAGAGGTTTTAAGTGGGCAAGGACGGCGCCAAGGAAGCTCTGAAGCAGTATATCGCCTGTCGTGTCCACGAGATCGCGGCTGCTATGGTAGGGCTCGGGAAAAGCGCCACGACTGAAGAAAACATAATATATTCAGCCGTTTTGGACGCTACTAGGCTCATCCGAGACGCTGTCCTATTCGATGACCCTGTAGGTAGCCTCAGGTATGCCGAAAAAACATTGCGTACGCTGAAATACGCATGTCTGCAAATCGAAGAGGGGAAGAAAAAAGGATGACAAATCCAAATAAACCGGAACCGGCGCCGAAACCAAACAAGGGCGAGCCGATTTGGAAGCTCGTGATCAAGGACATGGAAGAAAGGGACAGGGTTGGAAGGGAGAAATATGGAACTCCACTTCAAGCCTTCAACGGAAGGAAACCATTGGTGGATGCTTACCAAGAGGTTCTGGATCTCGCCGTGTATCTGAGACAAGCGATTGAAGAAGGGAAGGCGAACAAATGAGAGCTGTAGACGTGGCGAAAGAATGCAAGGAAGCGGCCGAGCGAGAGGAAGGGGAAACGAAGGAAATCTTGCTCAAGGCCGAGAGTACGATCTATGGCCTATTGGCGGAGCTTCGAGGGGCGAAGGCAGAATGCTACTATGCTAGCCTTTCCTCGGGCCGGCCATACGTAGGCGACAACAACGTGTTGTGAAAGGAGGGTATGTGGCAAAATATCGAATCTGGTGGTTGGAATCCTTTGAGCGCTCCGTGTGTATAGAGGCAAGGGACGATAAACACGCCGAAGAGATAGCCAACAAATTGGAGCACATGGTGGGTAAGAAACGGGTAGGAGAGGAAGTTGCGTTGGAGGACGGTATGAAACTGGAAGGGGTGTCGTCCAAGTATCACGGATACAACGATATGTCCTTCATACACTTCAAGGAGAAATGAAATGTCGTATGGTACGATCTACGGGGCGGGAGCAAGGAGAGTGGATTTTCAAGAAGTAGTCAAAGGCCTCACCCGGTATTGCGGGGAAGAAATTGCCAGGAGAGCGAAGATCGATTTGGTCAATTCCGTGGTGAAGCTAGACAACCGGCGGATAGCGAAGATGGCGTGGGCGGAAGAAGAGAACATGGTGGTGTTCGAGTTCTTCGGGCCGGAAGCTCGACGTTGGACGCGCATTCAGCAGAAGTACAGAATGAAACTCATCGAAGAAAGATTGGCAAGCGGAGAAGCGAAATTGAGAAGAGCGCCGAGGGCTGTGAAACAAGATAGAATAGATATAACAGCGCCGGTCGAAAGCGAACGGGTTAGGAACAGGAGGCGTGGCTGAATCAAAACGGGCGGAATGGAACTCATTAACAGAGTTCGCAGAGAAGGGGGAGATCAAATTGCTTACCGAACAAGAAGTCAAGACAATTCACCAAGAGTATTGGGCACAGCGGTGTAAAACGGGTGAGATAGGAGTATCGAAAGCCTGGCGCGATATCATGAGCTTGTGCGAAACCTTGATTGATATATATGAAAACCAGGCTCCTGGTATGTGTGTTCCATCGTTGCAGGTAGGGAAAAGTAAGTCAAAGTAACCCCTAGCCACATTTAAGCGCACATATATTTTCGATGCGTAGGTAGGGAATTGGCGTGAAATGTCCTACCTCGCAACCCCAAAGTAGGATGATTCACGCCAATTCCCTACTTGGACCTACCCACACAATCCTAGATTTACCACAACAATCGCGCTATACTCCTTGCAATTGAGCGACGGAAGGCGATTGACATGCCATTATTTGGACTTACGGCGGAAGAAGAGCGCGAAGCGACAGCGCGGCTGATGTCGCTACTGATGGGCGGCAGCACAGACGATGACGCCCGCATGATAATGGGCCTCACGGTTGCCCAATACGAACAACTCAAAGCCAAGCTCTTCGAAGACGAAGCAGAGAAAATCAGACAGAAGCCTTCTGAACATGTGTACATCGAGTACATGGTGAATCAATTGTCCTGCGTAAAAGACCTTGGCAAGATGGTAGACGCATTCCGGAAGACCAAACAATACAACGCGATGGTTGGTGCCGTGAAGGCTCGCTCCGAGATCTATGACAAGCTGATCAAGAAGGGCCAAGAGCTAGGTCTGATCGCCAAGGAACCGGAACGACAAGAGATCATCGGAGGTCAAACGGTCATCAACCTTACGAACGTGGAACTCAAAAAGACAATTGTAGCAGAAATCCAAGGAATCAATCGACTGATGAAAGCGTACGGCGAAGGCAGCATTTTGGACTTGGAACCCGGCGAATTGCATCGGTCAATGCCTAAAGTCAAAGCTCAAGACATGAAAAAGTTGCCACCGAAAAAGCCTCAGAAAAAAGGCGCTCCGCACCCGAATGCTAAAGTTTACAAGGGACGGAAGGTGGTAAAGGGCAAGAAGTAGTTTTGAATTCCTGTGTTTCGGATATACGAAACTAGGGTTGTCGGCATTCTTGAGAAGGAATGTCATTGGTTGAGAAGCCAAACAAAGGAGAAAGAACATGGCCAGTGGAGGCGCAAGAGTAGTCACCGGAAGTTTCACAGGTAGCGGAGCCGAGATCGAGATCAAAAAGGTCGGGTTCCAACCCAGAGTCGTTCAGCTTCTGAACATCTCGGGGCAGTGCAAAGCGGATTGGTTGGAGGGCATGGCGGACGCCGCCATGATGAAAACCGTCGACAGCGGCGCGGGCGCAACGGATGTGTCCCACGTCACGAGCGGCGGCGTCACCCCGCTGGCGGATGGGTTCAAATTGGGCACCGATGCCGACCTCAACGCGGCCGGCGAAGTGGTTCATTATGCCTGTTGGGATTGATCCCGACTGATTCGCAATTCATTTAGGGGCAAGGGCTATCCGTGTTGGCATGTCAATCGTCGAAAAGTCCATCCAAGAGTGGACCGAATGGGCGTATAGCCCGTTCAGCGGATAGCTCTGCCTCTTCCCTTCAACAAAAATATCGTAGCATGATGAAGAAACCGCGCAAGAATATCGAGCGCGGTATGTATCTCATTATGGACGGAAACTGTTCAGGGCTCGCCGTTTTGGACCGACCGAAGCTACAAGAGGCCGTCAAGGAACTTGTAGACGAGATCGGAAAGGAACATCTGGCAAGTTTGGGAATCACCGTCCCGAGAAGCCCGAAGGGTATTGACCCTGAAGATGCAAAATATGAATATGGCGTGTCGGTCTGCGCAATAGGGCGTTCGATACACGCCACAATACACACGTGGCCCAAAAGAAGGGCTTTCAAGCTTGACATCTACAACTTCGAGGTATTCGATCCGGAAGTTGTGATCCGTTGGGCGGTCGAGAAATTGAACACGACGGCTATCAACGATTTGCACCATTGGAGGAGATGATGGCTGAAACAACAAGCGCCCCTCAAAGAAGTCCCGAATATGCTCTACACCGCGAAGTATTGGCTGTGGATCCGGCCGGCGGCGATAGCGTCAAAGCCCATGGAATGAACATGCGGGACTACAAAACCGCTCTTGTTCAAGTTGTGCCTACGGATGGCGCAAATCCGACGGTGGAAGTGTACTTTTGGTCGGAAGCGGCCGGAAAGTTCATCGCTCCGCACACAACGATCTCGAAAGCCGGCGTTGGCGTCAATACGCCTTTTGAGTTCGAGGTTGCGGCATATGGCCGGATCATGTGGATTCGAGTAGGGACGATGGCGGCAGGGGCGGCCAAAATCTACGTGGCTGGCGCAGAGCCTGACTTCTTAGGATGAACGACCGTCTTGACCCGATAGGGACGGCGGGCGCAATCCTGGCCATAGGTTTGGGGATGTGTATCGCTTTGCCGTTGGGCGCCGTGGTTTTTGCCGTGGAGATGATCGGAAAGGTGGTGGATTGTGCCATTCCCGAACGAACACGCCGCTAGGCAAGAAGACCCTGGCAATTTCACCAGGTTCCGTCGAATGAAACCCAAGGGCTTTCCGGCCGGCGTGGGCGCTATCATTGGCATCCGAGCCAACGGAAAGAGCGCCATACAGTCGATTCGATTCGACCGAAAGAAATGGACGCCCGAAAAGGCGCGAAAATGGTTGAAAGACCATCAGATGAAAACTTCGCTTGAAGTGGCGAGCGGGCCGGCGAAAGTGAAGAAGGACTTTTGGAGCAACGTGTTGTGAGCAAAGCATCGGCGGCGAAAATCATCCCCGTTCTTCGAGGGAACGCTGAAGCGCTTGAGAAAGCCGAACGCTCGGAGCTTATCAACTATTGCCAACATTACAAGCAGATGAGCGATGAATGGCTTCGCCGCCAGATCATCGAAAACAATCGAATGGACATCTTGGCGCAAGAGGTATTGGGTTACCAAGTCCAGCCATTTCATCTTGCGCTGATGGCGTTCCAATTTAAAAATCGCGATAGTCTTCAGTTGGTTTTCCGAGGGGCCGGAAAGTCTACTATTTGTACGATCACGAAGATTATCCACCTTTTGATCAAAGATCCAAACATCCGAATCCTCATCGCAAGCAAAACGACCTCGAACAGTGAAGCCTTCCTCAAGGAGGTCAAGGGCCACCTCGAAGAAAATGATCGCTTGGCGGAATTGTTCGGGCCGTACTACGATCCACACCTTGTCTCGAAATGGGACAATCGAGAGATCGAAGTGCTGCCACGCACAAAGAAGACGAAGGAAGCATCAGTCACGTGTGTAGGCGTCGAAGGAACGATTGTATCAAAGCACTACGATGTTATCATATCTGATGACTTAGTTGACGAAGACAATAGCCGAACGAAGTACATGAGGGATAAGGTTCTGACGTGGTACTATCAAACCTTGGACCCAACCCTTGAGCCTCCGGATTCTAGCGTTCCACATCGAGGCGAACACCATCGGCTCGGAACGCGCTATCACTACGCTGATCTGTACGGACATTTGATCAAGAACGAGCTTTCAAAGCGTCACCAGATCATCCCGGCGTTGGATGAAAAAGAACGAAGCCCTTGGCCTGAAAAGTATCCGCCTCATTGGTTTAAAGAGAAGCGCCGGCGGGCAGGGACAATCATTTTCAATGCGCAATATCAGTGCGATACGGAAGCCATGAAGGGCGAGGTTTTCCAATACGACCATTGTCAACTTATTGACGAGAAAGACATTCCGGATGATATCAGATTCTTCATGGGGATCGACTTGGCGATCAGCGAGAAGGACAGCGCAGCGCATTTCGCCATCGCCGTAGTAGCCAAGGACAAGCGGGACAATTACTATGCTTGGGACTTCTTTGAGGGCCAACTTAGATTCAAGGCGCAAACTGCCAAAATCTTGAAGTTCTATCGAAAGTATGATCCGCTCAGGGCCGGGATTGAAACGAATGCTTACCAAGAAGCGCAATATCAAAATCTGAAAGACGAAGACCGTGAAATCAGGCTCACGCCGATGAAAACGGACAAGGACAAAACCACGAGAGCGTGGAAGCTCTCTGCTGTCTTCGAGGATGGGCGCTTCTTCTTCCGAAAAAGTCCAACGGCGCCGTTGTGGATCGAACAATTTGTGCTTTTCCCGAACTATCCGTACAAGGATTTGTTTGACGCAACGGATATGGCAGTCACAATCAGCAATCGCAAACGCAGAAGAAAGCGCCGGGGCAGCGAACCCGGTTTGATTTGAGGAGGTAATCATGGCCGGAATGGAAATCACAAGAGATATGGTCAGGGCCAGTGCTTCCAACAAAGCTAACAAAGGTGCTCTTCGGGCCGTAGTGATTGACGTCAGCAAGCGGTTGGAGAGCGCAGATCAAGCGTCGAAGTCGAAGGCATTGGACGAAGATCCTTTCACCGCTTTGACTGATCAAGGGCGAATCATCAAGCCGCCTTTCGACCTGTTGACGATGGCGATGCTGCCCGAGCACAACACCGAACTTGAGCCTTGTATCGAAGCAATGGAAATCAATTGTGAAGCGTTTGGGCATAGGTTCGTTCCTCGCAAAGAAGCCAAAGACGCCGAAGGCGAACTCAAAAACGCGGTCGCCAAAGAGCGAACGATGCTCAAGAATTGGTTCAACTACGCCAACATAGATGACAGTTTTTCGATGTTACGGCGAAAGGTTCGGAAGGATTTGGAGGCAACCGGCAACGGATATTGGGAGCTGACGAGGAACATCGCTGGAAGACCGCAAGGTCTCACCCACATTCCCAGCTACCAAATGCGCTTGGGACGCATCGACCAGGATTCCATTATGGTTGACGTTCCGGTGCTCGAAATCCAAGACGATAACAGCGTCACGGTCAAAACGATCAAAGTGTGGAAACGCTTCCGCAAATTCGTGCAAAGTCGATTCCATTCGATTCGAGGGACGGCGGCGAGCGGCGGTTACAAGATACGATGGTTCAAAGAGTACGGCGATCCGAGGACGTACGACAACGAAACAGGCGCCGTTGTGCCGCCCGAGAAGGAAATGGATTGGGACGGCAAAGGAACGCCGATGCCCGAATCAAGGAAGGCAAGCGAGATCATCCATTTCAAACTTTATAGCACTCGGAGCGCATACGGTTTGCCAAGGTTCATAGGGAACCTGTTGTCCATCTACGGCGACCGGGCAAGCGAGGAAATCAACTATTCCACTTTGAGGAACAATAACATTCCGTCGATGGTTGTATTGGTTTCCAATGGCCAATTGACGCAAGGAAGCATCGAACGCATCGAAAAGTTCGTGGAAACGCAAATTCAGTCACAAGACAACTACAGCAAGTTTTTGATCCTTGAAGCCGAGGGCGACTTGGAAGGCGAAGACGGGAACCAAGTCAAAGTCGAAATCAAACCGCTCGCCAACGTGCAACACAAGGATGCTCTCTTTCAGAACTATTCGACGAACAACCAAGACAAGGTTCGGCGAGCTTTCCGTTTGCCTCCCATTTTCGTAGGCCGAACGGAGGACTACACGAGGACGACGGCAGAGACATCCCGGCGCCTTGCTGATGAGCAGATATTTGCTCCGGAGCGCGAAGAGTTCGACAATTGGATCAATCGCCGGCTTTTTCCGGAAATGGAAGTGGTGTACCACGAGTTTAGGAGCAACAGCCCGAATACGACGGATAACGCCGAACTGGTGAAGCTGCTCGCCGGCGCCGAGAAGACAGGCGGAATGACGCCAGAGATTGCTAGAATTATGCTCGAAGACATCTTGGGTCGAGAGCTTCCGAACTTCCCGGAAGACTTCAAGAAGGAAATGCCGTTCTCGCTATTGATGGCCGAAGCCGTGAAGAATAAAGCAGACCCAACGGAGCCGGGTCAACAAGTGACGGCTATCAAGAGCGAAGAGGGCGAAGAGGGCGAACTTTTCGAGGCCACGTGTGAAAAATGCGGCCATGAAGGGTTGGTGATGGGCATCGAGAAAGCAGATGAAGCCTTTGTGGATAGGTTGGTAAGCATCCAAAGGCGTTTGGAAAAACGCTGGAAAGCGGCTATCCTAGAAGCCGAAGAGGACGAAGAGTGAACCAACTGGCCGAAATAACGATGGCCCAAGAGGATCAATTGTTTGACCGGCTGCAAGTCGTGGAGGAAACGCTTGCCAAAGTAGCCAAAGTCAGCGAGGTGTCCCAAATAGCTAGGATTGAAGTGCGTCTTCGGGAATACATGTTCCTGAAGTGGTCCAACTTGGCTAACGAAGCGGCGAAGAAGGCAAAGGCGATGGTGTCAAGCAAGAAAGGCGCCGTCAAGAAGGCCGAAGCCACGGCGGTGATTGCCGCCATCTCGAAGATCATGAATGGTTGGCAAAAGACGGTAGGGCCAAGGCTCAAAGCCGACATCGCCAAATCATACAGGCTCGCCCGGTACGCAGGGCACAAGAAAGCAACGGGTCAATCCAAAGGCAAACTTACATACGATACGCCCGAGTACAAATTGGTGTCGAAAGCCGAAAAGAAGAAAATTCAGATTGAACCGGCTTTCGACGTAGTGGATGAGGAAGTTGTCGCGGCCGTATCCGAATCGCAAGTCCATTGGATAGGCGAGCACTATGACGAAAGCGTGAGGATAGTTGTGGCCGATAGCGTTCGCCAAACTTTGAAGACGGGCGTCAGTCGGAAGGTTGCCGGCGAAAGGATTCAAGCGGCGGTCAGAGAAAGTCTTGACAAGATCAAGACGCCAACGGGCTTCTTTGGGACCTCGAAGGAATACTTCAAAGGGCTCGCCGCCAACGCGGCAACGGTAACAAGGGCGCACGGACAACTTCGTTCGTTTGATTTGGCGGGCGTTACGCGCTATGAAATTATGAATCCGCAGGACGAAAAGACTTGTCCTGTGTGTTCACATATGGACGGAAAGATCTTCAAGGTTTCCCACGGCGTTCGGCAGATGGAAGCGGAAATGGAGGCGGAAACGCCAGACGCTATGAAGAAGATCCATCCTTGGCTATCTCTCAAGGCGCTTAAAGCCATATCGCCAAAGTCAGGCGCCGTGGGGTCAAAAGACGCGGCAAGCTTGGCAGACGCGGGCTTCGCCTTGCCGCCATTCCACTTTATTTGCCGTTGTACCGTGGATATGGACACGACGGAAGAGCCCGTGTTTTAGGAGGCGATCATGGCTAACAGAAAATACAGGCGAGCGGCCATCCCGGCGGACGAGCGAGAGAAAATGACGGAGATCCGGAAGTCGGTGGTCACGGCCGAGAATCTTGGAAGCGGGAAGAAGAACCCGGCGAGCCTGCCAGGAGGCAGCAAAATCAAAGTCGAAGACGAGGAAGAAAAGAAGCCCAAGCTCAGAGTCGTGGAGAATAAGGCGAAAAAGCCGGCGAAAGAAGAGCCCGAGTTGGTAGAACCCGAACCCATTATGGAAGAGCCCGAAGACGGAAAGAAGTTGTCTTTGAGTAAAATAGCGTTTGGCGATGATCCGGCGGGTCTGACTACAGATGAATTGGCTTACACACACTTTGAGCTTCACAAAGCTTGGCGAAGCGCTCTGAAGAGCGAGGGCGAGCGCCCTTCATCCGTCGAGATGGCAAATATGCACGCCCTGGTGGTTGACGAGCTATACAAAAGGGGCGTGGAACATCCCTCGCCGCCGGGATTCTGGCTTGATGACGTGTCGAAGGATTTGGAAGCCTTCGGAGAAGAACAACCAGATTCAAACAAAGAGCCTGAGTTGAAGGTCCGAAAGGTAAAGGCGAAGGAGGACGGAACGCTGGCTATCCGGAAGAAGATTGACCCGTACGAAGCGATCCCGAGCGGCGAAGAGCCTATGCCGTACGCCTTGTGTAAAAGATGGGTAGGCAAAAGCGTGGAATTGAGCCTGCTGCTCGGGTTGAGAAAAGAACGGGCCGCAATCGGATGGAAGCTTGGACAAGCTGCGGAAGGCGCTTCTCCGGAACCAGTGATCAGCGTATCGAAGGCGAAGGACGAACACGAAAAGGGTTCTCAAGATGACAACGAGGTCGGCATAGAGCAAGCCATATCTGTGCCTATTTCGTGTTCCAAGCTGGGAGTGATACCCTACGCCTGGCTGAACATCGAGGCGAGGACTACGGCGCCAGAGAGCGGAGAAGTGGAACCGCTGGGAAGCGACGGGGAAAACCCAGCCGTGTATCATATCGTCGAGAAAGGCGAGATGGAGTATGGCGCACAAACGGAAGAGCTTCACGAATATTTCCTCAAGAGCGAGGGCGACATTTATCGCATCGTGTTCAAAACCTCAAAGGACGGATGGACGGCCGAGGTGAAAGCCGATCCGAGCCCATACGTATTGAGTGAAGAAGCCGTGGAGAAGGGGTGGATGCCTGCCAACGGACATTCGGCGCTACCTATCATCCTCAAAAGCCAGATCCCGGAAGTCCATCGCTATTGGGAAAACGACAAGGAAGGACGCAGTCAAAGGTATGAACTCTGCAAATCTATTGCCGAAGGCGAATTCAAATTGGACTTTGACGCAATCGACGAAGAAGCAATGGAAAAAGCTCGGGTGGAATTGCACAAACGCGCCGAGGTAGGCGTTTCCATCCTGAAGCTGAAAAAGAAGGGCGAGCGCCAACTCATCACCGGGATCGTTCTTGAACCAGATGAAATCGACGCCCACAACGATACAATCAAATCAGAAGTTATCGAAGAAGCGGCATTCAACTTTTTGTCCAATTACAATAAGTCAACCAAGCTTGGCGTCATGCACAAGATATTCGGGTTGAACGGAATGGAATTGGTAGAAAGTTGGATCGCCAAATCCGATCACAAACTCAACGATAAGCCTGTGAAGAAGGGCTCTTGGTTGATTACCGTAAAGGTTACGGATGATCAATTGTGGAAGAAAATCAAAAAAGGCGAAATCACAGGTTTCAGCATCGGAGGTTCGGCGCTAGTCAGACAAAGCTAGATCGATTTGTCGATTGGGCGTAGAATCCCAAATGTTGGCCAAACGGCGCATTGGAGGAGATCTCGTGAGCACAAAGAAAGGACCAAGAGAGTTGTTGTCTCTTCGTGTAGGCGAGGTGTCTGCTGTTGATGCGCCGGCTATTTTGAGAGAATTTTTAGTCATCAAAAGAAGAACGGAGGACGGTGAGATGGGAGCTTTTGCATCCGACTCAGAAGCCGGCGTCAACAAGCAGGAGCAGGCTAGTGAAGACGTCACCAAAGCGACTCAGCCTGAGAATCCTCAGACGGACGCCCAACCCGAAACACCCGAAACACCCGAAGCCAAAGTGGAGAAGAGCGGCGAAGTCCAAGAGACTGAGGCGCTGAAATCCGTGATGGCTTGGTTGGAGAAGGGCGGCGACAAAGCCGAAGCGCCCACGAAAGCGCTCGAAAGTGTCGCCGATCTCCTCAAGGGGATGTGCGGGGCCAAAGTAACCAAGAAAGAAGAGGAGGCCGATGTGAAGAAGGACGCAGCGCCTGAAGAAGAGCCTGTCGTGAAGATGATGGCCGATGGGACCATCAAAATCTCGGCGGCCGTCCAGAAGGGCAAAACCTTCACGAGCGGCCGAACCGATACCCTAAAGGACGCCATCAGCGGGCTCGCCGGCATCCTGAAGGAAGTAGACGAAGACGGCCTCAACGCCCTCATCGACAAACTGAAGACTTCGAAAGGCGCAATGGTGGATTCCGCCGTACGCCCGGTGGGCACGAAGAAGTCGGTGGAAGGCGAAGAGACGAAAGAAGACACCATCGCCAAGGCGTTGGCTCCTTTAGTCGAAGAGGTCAAGAACGTCTCCAAAAGGCTCGAAGACATCGAGAAGGCAAGGACGCCTTCCAAATCGGTGGAGGGCGACGGCGGAACCGACGGCGCCATCGAGGTGAAGAAGTCCATGTGGGAAGGGGTGCTGTAAGCGCTCTAAGTTGTTGACGAAAGGTAAACCGGTCAACGAAATTTTTTTCCAAAAACGGAGGAAAGGTCATGACAAACGAAGAACTGGTCCAGAAAGCCGTCGTCACGACTGATGCGCTCGCGGCAGCTGGAAAGCTCAACCCGGCGCAATCAGACAGGTTCATTGACTACGTGGTCGATGAGACGGTACTCAAAAACAACGCTCGTGTGGTGCGGTTCAGGAATGAATCGCTTGATATCGACAAGATCGGCATCGGAAACCGCGTGGCCGTGCCGAAGGCGGAAGCCAAAGACCCGGCGATCAGGCGCGGAATCACCACCACGAAGATCACTCTGACTCCCAAGGAGATCATGGTGCCCTTCGAGATTAGCGACAACTTCAAGGAGGTCAACATCGAAGGCGATGCGTCGGAAGATCACATCGTTCAGATTATGGCCAAAAGGTTGGCGAACAACCTTGAAGAGCTGTATCTCATGGGCGATCTTCTCGGGGCAGCCGTGATCGAGAACGAGATCTATGAGGGCGGTTCGTCCACCCAATACGTCAAGGATACCTATCTGGCTCTCCAGAAAGGCTGGCTCCGAGGCGCGGATGCCGGAAACGTCGTTGACGCCGAAGGCGCGAACATCGGCTTGAGCGTCTTCTCGAAGATGATCCGAGCGATGCCCACGAAATTCCGAAGGAACCGTGGCGAACTTCGTTGGTACATTTCTCCCGATCTGTGGCAGCTGTACCTGGAGAAGTTGGCGAGCCGCGCCACCGCTCTCGGCGACGCAGCCGCTGGTGGCTCTGGTCACCAACCGTTTGGTATCCCGGCGGTGCCCGTGCCGCTGTTCGACCTTCAGCCGAAAGTCGTACAGCACATCACCCTGAACGGCACAACTCCTACCGCATTGCGGTATGGGCCCGTGTCGAACGTCGTGGTGAGCAAGGAAACCCTGGGAAGCACTCCCGAGACGCCCTATGTCGAGACCACCAACTATACGGTGGACTACACGGCTGGTACGGTGGTCAGAGTGGGCTCCGGGATCGGCGACGGAGAAACCGTGAAGGTTACTTACTCCGCCAATCCTCAGATGCTCCTCACCCACATGAACAATTTCATCGTGGGCATCGGTCGGGACATCCGGATCGAGCGCGACAGGGACATCTTCAAGAGCGTCAATCAGTACGCAATCACCGCGAAGGTGGCCGTGGAGTTCGAGGAGTACACCGCCATCGTGAAGGGCAAGAACCTGGGAACAGGGATCTAAGCTTGGAGCGCTGACGAAGGGAATAGGCGCGGCGTAAGCCGCGCCATTCCCGTCTTCTAATCTCTCACCATCGCTTGGAGGATTCTCAAGATGGTATTAGCAAGAGTGGAATTAGTGGAAGGCCACACCCACGAGGGCCGAGGACGGAAGTTCACGAAGGGAAGCCCTCAAGTGTTGACCAATCCTTCTGAAATCGAATACTACCGAAACATGGACAGCTTCAAGGTGGAAACTCTTCCGGAGCCTCGGGTCAAGGCAAAGGTCGTGGAACCGGAGCCCGAGAAGAAACCGGAACCCGAGAAGAAACCGGAACCCGAAGAGAAGAAGCCTGTCGCCAAGAAAGTCGCCAAGGCAAAAACCAAAACGACAACGAGGCGGAAGAAGAGCTGACCGGCCGGTTGGTGATTGGAGGTAAAACATGCCACAAGTTAACGTACCGTCCCATCTCGGCCCGATGCAAATCGATGATTTCGGCCCCAAGGCGAAGCGTTCTCGCAAGGGCGCTCTTCACATTCGGCCATCTTCGACGTTGGTGCTGACGGATGACGAGCTTGCCTTCTTGAAAAAGGAGCACAAGGACGTTTTCAAACAGCTCATCGTTCTGCCCTCCCAAAAGGCGGCTGCCCCGGTTCCGGCGAAAAAGCCGGCGCCGGTAGCAGTCGAGATCTCCGGCACAACGGATGACGACAAGCCGGAAGAAAAAACCGTGGAGAAGGAAGAAGAGAAGCCGAAAGAGCCGATCAAAAAGACCGTATCGAAGCGGAAGAAAGCCAAACTGTAAATTCCACTTTCAGCCTTGATTGGCTTTTGCTCAAGAGGTTGTCGTGGACAGACCCACTCTTGTCATACGTACGTCGGACGGTCGAACGCTGAAATTCGACCTGAAAGACCACCTTCGAGCAAAGGAATGGTTCAAGCTAAGGGAACAACCAAAATTCCAGGATGCCATATCCGGAATCACTCTTCAAGACAAAGGTTTGCAATATTCTCTGCGGCGCCCCGAGAAATTCGATGAAGTGTTTTTCGATGCGTACGTGGTAGGACCGAATAGGGGAGAGCGTTTCAAAGGTGGCACGAAAGTGATCTGCATCGCCGGCGACGTTACGATCAGTTTGTTGGTTCACGAAGAGGAAAAGGCTGGCAGATTTAGCATAGTACGCACAGGAAAGCAGAAATACAACCCTTTGCTCAAGTAAAGGGCGTTTTGCACCTGTAAAAAGCGTAGTTTTGCGTTTTGAGCGCCAAGGGTATAATTCTTTATGGAGAGCGCTGGTACAACTCTTGGATGATTCACCGCCTTGAGAAGGGAGTAACAAATGACCGTTTCTTTGCAACGAATTGACCAGATCCACAAGCCGGATACCTGGGATGATACGCTGAATGCCGCAGCCGTGGCGGGCGTCGAAGGGAGTGCCGTTGACTTCGCCGATGCCGCCAATGGTATGCTCAGCCAGCTCAAAAGGATCATTTATGGTTCTTCGGCTGGTAATTGGTACGATGATGTCGAGAGCGCGGGCGATTCGCTGAATGATCTCGCGGCTCGGGCCACGCTGGAAGGGAAACTCATCTTGCTCTGGAAGCTCAACCTGACCGATGTTACGGTTGGAGGTTCCGACAACTGGGTGACTCTCGACGCGGCCGGTGAGCCTCCCAGCGAAAACATCGCAATCAACGTCACGACCAAGGGCGCTGTCGCCGCTCAATTGTCAGGCGCCGTCGGTTCAAATGATCTGACGGAGATCGCCGGGACGAATGCACTCAAGCCGAAGAACTTGTGCGCAGTCTTCGACGGAGCAACTGGCGACGCCCTGTTGTCAGGCGGCCGAAGGATTTGGGCGCTGCTCCAAGTGGGAAGCGTGGCGACCGATGGAAACGCCTTCGCCACGAGTGGGAATGACCTCGGTCAACTTTCGTTCGTACGGCCCAACGCAACCTTCGATGATCTCGAAGCTTGCCCGGCGGCCGATATTCAGGGAAAGACGATCATCTATGCCTACGCGCAGAGGAACGATCTTAACAGCTTCGCAGAAGACGCTTTCAGGGGCGACCTTGGAGAGGCAGATCCTTCGGTTGGTGTGACCGTCAGCCTCGATTCCGCTTATGATGGCGGCAACTCGATGGAAGTCGATGCGAACGACGTGGACATCCGGTTGGCGGATACCAAGAGTTGGATTTTCCGAAAGGGCGCAGCGGGCGTTATCCTTTGGCAGCTGACTCGAAACGACGGCGGAACGGACACGCTCACGTTTGGATCCGATCTCGACTTGTTCGACAACAACGCGGCGGACAACGACTTCGCCCAGGGGATGGCTGTCGATTCAGCGGATCAAGCGATCAACATCGGCAAAACGGCCGTTGGCAAGATCGATTCGGCGAGCTTGACACTCACCGCGAACACCGGGGACAATTCGGTCGAATCAACCGCCGGTGACGTGAAGTTCAAAACGGTTCGAGAAACCACCGCTCTTCCGTTGGACGATGCCACTGCCGGAAAGATCAGCACGCTATTCGGCCAGAGCTTCGCTTCAATTTCGGCGGCGATCAAATACGCCGGCGAGCAGGGCGGCGTGGACTTGGCCTTCAAGACCTTCACGGCGGGTTCGAACTACGCCCAAGGCGTGAACATTCCGGCCGCTACTCTGGACCTTACGGCGTACAGCTTGGATGCGAACACCCCGGCGAACGTGAACTTGTTCGTGTTCTTGAACGGCCGGCTGCTACATGGCGGCAACGGTACGACCAAGAACGATGTGTATGCTGGAACCACCCCGGCGAATGGCGACCTCATGGTTGACTTCCCGAAGGGTATCAAAACCGGCGACGTCATCCTTTCAATCGGTTTGAAGGAGTAATTGTTACTCCGTAACTCTTAACCCGTGATTGGCCGTGAAAGACGGCTCAAGCGAGGAAAAAGTATGCCTACCAACGAAACCCTAGAAGAAATCCAAGACGCTCCGACCAAATTCAAGTTGACTGGTATCCAAGAAGTCGTATTTGACATCGATGCCACGATTCTTGAAACGAAGAAGGCGCTCAGTATGAAGCGGGGCATCGTAGATGCCACGAACATCATCGCGGCCCGTCTTCACCAAGAGCGGTTGCCCATCCAGAAGATGGCGGACGAAGAAAAAATGGCCTTTGAAGAAGCGAAGGCCAGAATTGACCAGACCAACAAGCTTGTGTCGATTGTCCAAGCCATCGGCGAGGAAAACAAGATCGACCTCAATGTGATTCGAGGAAAGATCGAAGGGCTCGAACACGCCGTGAAGGTCAGCGAGCAACGGTTCAAAAATGAGCACGCGAAATACGAACGTTGGAGGCGCATCGAAGAAGAAGAGGCCGAGGACGATCCGTTGGGTCGGAAAGCAGCCGAGGCTGCCCCGGAATCAAAGAAGCCGACCAAACCTGTAGCTCGGGCCAAGGCCAAGGCCAAAACAGCGAGAGCGCCAAAGAAGAAGACGAGGGCGAAGAAGACGGGGGCATAGTTGCCAACTACACCCGATAGATTCCCTGGTTCCAGGAACGAAGACGAAGTCATTTTTTCTCCTGACGCGGCCGATCCAACATCCGAAGGGGCGATCCGATTCAACGGATCGTCCTTTCGGATGAAGGACGGCACCGGGGTGTTTGATCCGAGGACGGGCGGAACTGGACTGACGGAAGCCTCACATGAATCGCTCGATACGCTCACGCACAAACTTTCCGAATCGCATCATTCCGACGTTACAAGAACTGATGGGAAGGCCAGTAGCATCATCCAATGGACTGATGATCAAAAAACAACCAAAGTTCGGGAAACCATCATCACGCGAAGCAGCGGAAAGGTTTCACAAATAGTCGTGAAACAATACGACGGGAGCGGAACGCTGAAACACACGATGACGGGAACGATCACGAGAAACGCCGGGAAGGTCGATTGCATTGACTGGGTGAAATCATGAGCTTTCAAATCGTAGAAGGCGAAGTTGAGCTTCAAACCCCTTCCAAGGGCACAACGCCGGCCGGCGCTCCCACTTCGGAAGGCGTAGACGATAACAGACAAGCTCTTCACGTCAAGGTGGTCGGCAACGCACAAGCGGGCATCCCGGATCAATTCGTTACGCTAATGGACGACAGCGGAAACGTGGTTGGGGTGATCCTGGACGGTACGGTCTACAGAGTCCAAGCCGATGCGAAAGTCGCCAAGGGCTCTTCGGATCTTGTTCACCTTGACGCTTTAGACACATCTTCCGGGAAGGGGCGGCTCAAAGCCACGCTCTATTCAGCCGAGGGCGAAGCTGTTTCATTCAGCTCGGCGCCGCCCAACCCGGCTTCCATTTACAATGGCTTCGTGAAGAACGGCTCGAATGAATCTTTGTTGGTGGATGGTTCGACAACGCCAATAGTCTTCGAGTATCTTGCCCATGCTTCGCAAGACATCTCGATCCAGGAAATCAAGTTCGTTTTGGCTTCCAACTCGATCAAATTCGGAAGCGGTTCATTCGGCGCCGTGGCAGGCCCTTTGACGAACGGCCTCAAAATAGAAATTGTGGCGAGCGGGAACGCCGGAACGCTGGCGATCATTAAGCAGAATGAGTGTTTCATACATTTCGCTTCGCCGGGCGGATTCCAATGGGTCGTGTCAAGCAAAGACATGATGTCCGCCACATACCTGATAGGCGGCGGCTTGAAATTGGTCGGAGGAAGCGCCGACAAAGTCAGAGTAACGGTCCAAGACGACATAGACGCGGCGGGCGTTTACTTGAAATGTTTCGTCAAAGGCAATCTCTTGGCTGCCAGCTGATAGGAGGGGATATGCCGACCAGAACAGATATAGTTTGCCCGTCTACTTCGGACGGCAAATTGATCTTCCTGAACAACCTCTTTCCCGGCGGCGTTCTTTCAAATTTCACCGGGCGGGGCGACAACATCACGGCAGGAACGAAGTGGAACGGCGAGCGCTTCGTGATCAATACGAGCGAATCCGGCTACCAAACTGTGGCTTGGCAATTTCTGAAGTGGGTTTATCTCGCCGGCGGGTTGATACGGTGGAAGGGCGCCGACATCGACGATTGGGTCAATTTTCGCATCTATGCTCCGGCGACGGCGGGCGAAGCCAACGGCTCCGGAACCGGAGCTTACACCAAATATCAGATAGGGATCGGCAAGTACATTTTTGTGCCGCATCCAACGCAACAAGGCGATTGGGATTTGGATCTAGAAGAAACTCTCAATCCGAATGTAGACTTCACGAAAGTGGTGCCGGTGCCCGCGACCGTAGACGAAGAGGACGAAGGCACCGGATGGTTCGATTGGGATTCATCGACTGGCGCGGTGACGTTGAACTCGGAGCAAAAGGGCAGTTATCATCTGCTTGACCACGAGCAAAATATCGCCGTTTTCATGAACGAGATCAATTTGTTAGGAGACTGCCACGATGATTTCATCGTTCCGGCGGTGAAGCCAAAGAAGATCTTGCCGCACTGGAAGTTCGAGGTGAAAACTTACAACGCATCGGCGAAATCACTCAAAGTGACGTGGAACATGTATTTGGCCAGAGAGGATACGACATGAGTTGGTATAACATTTTTTGGCCAATACGAACGGGTCATACTTTGTTCTGTTTGTGGAGCGTTGTCCATTTTTGTTTCTGGGTGGTGCCTGGAGCAAATTGGGTCGCCATATCGCTCCGGAATGGTTGGAACTTTTCTTGGTGGTTTCCACTTCTGGTGGTTACTCTTCCGGGCGCTTACATATGGGAGATTGCCGAAGCTCTGTATTTTGAACCACACGGTTGGGTTGCTCATACGGAAATTTGGTACAATAGATGGATCGGCGATCCGATCATTTCCATCCTTGGGATGCTTCTCGGGATGTGGTTGATTAAACACCAATAGGAGGGGACGTGGAAGAGACGCTCAAAGATCGCATCGTGTTTTCGACCGGCAACGGGTTTGTTTCTCGGGCTATTAGGTGGCTCACAAGGTCGAAGGCTAGTCACGTTTCAATCGTGTACTACGATGTAGACTTCGAGCGGGATATGCTTATGGAGGCGACGGGCGACGGTTTTCATATGGTCTCTTTCGAGAAATTCAAATCCAAGAACAAGATAGTCGGAGTGTATGAACCCAAGTATAGTTTAGAAAAAGGCCTCAAGGTTGCGGCCGAAAAGTTGGGAGAAAAGTATGACTTCGGCGGATTGTTCGGTATGTTATGGGTACTGCTAGGGCGCTGGTTGCGTAGAAAATGGTACAATCCGTTACAAAGCAACCAAGCTCTATTCTGTTCGGAGGCGGTGGCCGATATATTCGCTGATTCGGCTTATCCGAGCTTTGAGTTGATACCTTCGAGGACCGATCCACAAGACTTGATCGAGTTCTTGGAAGAGGAGAAAAGAGCGGCGTGACAGACTACCACGAATCAAAGCTGATCGGAATGATCGGTCTGGTGAATGGCTCCAACAGGGAGTTTTCGACACCCAGCAAATTCGTGGCTGATTCTTTCCGCTTGATTTGGAACGGCCAAGTGTACGAAGCGAGTGATGGCAAATGGGGCTGGACCGAAACGAGCGATCAGACAATAGAGCTGGTGACTGCTCCGAGAACGGGTGACGTGTTACAAGGATTTTACCAAGACAAAGACGTGTCGGGGCAGTTGGGTTTGGACAACGTGAAGGGATCTCCCTTCCACCCAAGTGACCTGTACACATAGGAGCCTACAATGCATGACGTAAAGGTTGAGAAAGATCAGGCGACGGTGATGGTGGAAAAGGCGAAACTGCCTCTCAACAAGGGCGAGTCGATTGAGGAATTCAGAGACTTGCTGTGTTCGGAACTGAGGGTCAAATACGGCTCCGGAACCGGCGAGAGCAGAACATACGTCTATCCGATGGAAGTATATGCGGAGAAGGCGATCATCGAGATTTTGCCGCCGATCAACTCGAACAGCAAAATCAAATTCCTATCCGTTCCATACAAGCGCCAAGGCGATAGCTTTGTGTTCGGCAGCGCAACCGAAGTGAAACGAAAGACCACTTACGTGCCAAAGGTGCAAATCTCGAAGAGTCTGCGCGACGATATGGTCACCGTGTTTGGCGCAATCGTCGAAAAGATGGGGCCTGAGAAGAAGGCCGAGAGCGAAGAACCGGTCAAGAAAAGCCTTTGGGAAGGCGTCATCTAATAGGGGAGAGCGACAATGCCGGCATTAGCGAGAGGACAAGAGAACGCGCCTAGCATCGTGAACTGGTTCATTACGGTGAACGGCGTGTTGACGGATGCTTATGAAGTAGGCTTCCGAATCCTTGATATCACCGGCGGACTTCCCGGCACCCAGATCTTTCCGACAACGCCCGGCGACTATGAGAACGTGTCTTCGCTTCCGGGCAAGTTCTCCGTAGGCTCATACTACGCATACGACAATGGCAACGCGCAGGGATGGACGCCTGGTTTAGCCGAACCCATTGGAACGCATCGGATCGAATGGCGGTGGAAGATCTCCGCTTCAGCGCCATACCAAGCAGATTCGGAAGACTTCGAGGTGCTAGCTGCTTCGGCGGGTTCTTCGGCGGACACGTATTGTAGCGTTCAAGACATCAGAGACGAAGGGATCACCAGCGCCATGGCCGATGACGCCAAGGTTTTAGCGTATATCGAGGCGTGGCAAGCGTTCATAGAACGGGCTTGCCGCCAGTGGTTCAATGCCCGCCAGGTGGTTTTCAGCGTAGACGGAAATGATTCAGACACGCTATTTTTCAGCGTACCGATCATCCAAATCGACTATTTGAAGATCAACGGCAATACGGTTGAATTGGATGAAGACCTTTTCAAGGTGTATTCGGGCCGGGACTTCCCGGATAGTCGAGGCAATCCTCATATTTCGCTGGTAGGACCGGACTATTACAGGGACATCTACACTGCGCCGCTGATAGACGGGCGTATGAAGTTCAGGAAGGGAAGGCAAAACCAAGAAATCAAAGGCATCTTCGGTTACACCGAGGCGGACGGGAGCACACCTAAGCTGATCAAAAGAGCGCTGATGCTTTTGGTTGTCGAAAAGCTCACCAACCCAATGTATCCCGATCCGGCTTCTCCGATCACCCCTTCGCCTTCGGGCGCGGGAAGCGTATTAGAAGAATGGACGGACGGACACAAAATCAAGTATGGCACTAGGGGCGGCGAAGTAAGCGAGCGAAAACCGGGGTTGAGCGGCATCACGACGAATGTTGAAATCCTCGACATTCTGAAGCTCTACAAAGGGCCAATAGGCATCGGCGCTCCGTCGCATTGGTCAATACGATGACGATCCCAAATTTGATTCATCCGGTTCCGATCAAGATCCAAAGAATCAGCACATCATCGACGATGTATGACGAGGACATGAGAGAACCGATACAACAGGCCAAGAGGGCGGCGACGGCAACCATCCAAGGCCAAGTGAAATGGACGAGGCAATATGCTTTGGATTATCGGAAGGGCGGAGCTTCAGAGGAGGCGGCCGGTTACATCTTGTTCAGGAAGCTTGATATGGACGCGGCCGGTTTCACGGTTCAGCCAAACGACCGAATTGTTCAAATGGGAACAGTTGAAACCGACGTGTACGTGGAACGGCTGGAATGGATCGGTCACTACTCCGATCAAGGCGGGCCAACTATGATGAAAGCCTACTTCGGCGACCGGAGGCCCTCCAAAGTAACAAGGGGCGAGTAATGGCGAAGACCGGATTCAAAATGAAGGGATGGAAGAAGATGTCCCACGTTTTGAAAGAGGCGTTCGGAAGCCCGCTCAAGAAACATGTCGCCAAAGCAACAAGAAACAATGCGCACTACGTACAAGCTCAAATACGCAAAGGACTACAGCGCGGCCGGTTTCGTCGGAACGCTCCATTGACGGTAGCTATCAAAGGCCACGGAAAACCTCTCAACGAAACGGGCGCCCAGCTCTTTCCGGCTATTTCCACCGACGTGAAGAGTTGGAAGAAAGCGCTTGTAGGGGTGTTCGCCACAAGCGGCGTCTACAACATTGCTTTGACAATTCACGACGGGGCGACCATCGCCGTAACACAAAAGATGCGCGGGCTCTTCTTCTTGCTATGGCAGGCTTCGATAGGCGGGATCGATCCGGGCGAGCTTACGGGCCGAGCGGCCGAACTTTGGAGGAAGATGCCAGGAGGATGGAAACCCCTTCGGAAGAATACAACGCACATCAAAATACCGCCAAGACCTTTTGTCAAAAGGGTTTTCAACGATAAAAGGGTTCAACAACGAGTCAAAAACGTGTGGGCAAAGGCAGTTAAAGCGGCCATCAAAGAAACTTCGAGGTAGGAGATGAGAACCAGAAAGTTGATCAAATACTTCGAGCTCATCGAGTACAATCGAAGCAGAATCGAGCTAGGGGCGGACGTCAGATTGAGTCCCGAAGAGAACCTGATACAACTGAAGGAAGGGGGCGCGGGTTATCCTACGGATTCAGACCTTTATGCGAAAACTTGGGTGACGAATCCGGCAAACGCTCGCCAATGGCTCGGCTTCGAGGCAGATCAAATCAACTACATCGTAGATGGGGTTCAGGTCACAAGCATAGGCTTTCGATTGTCCGATGGAACCGATGAATACTACTGGAACGGAGCGAGTTGGGAAGTCAATACGACCTCGTGGAATACGGAAGAAGAGGTGGCGCCTAACATTTCGACCTTCCCGGTAACAGATCGAAAACTTCAAGTTGTCATAAATCTCAAAACAACGGATGGCGGTTATACGCCCAAATTGGGGTTGATCAAGGTTCTGTACTCTTCTGATATAGAGTTCCAAGAGGACATAATATACAGGAGTTTAGTGCCGAGTTTGCGGGAACAAATACGCCCGATCTCGGATTACCCGATTGAATTAGTCGCTGCAACTGATCAAATAAATCTGAAGGGCGACTACAAGTTGGATACGCCGTATAATATCCTCAGCATTGACGGAGTGTTCAACCATACCGATGATCCTGATCATTGGACCGACCTTTATCAGTCCTATGATTCGGTCACGCAGGTGATAACTCTGTCCGAAGAGGTAGGAGTTGGGAAAGTTGTCTGGGTGCGATTCATATATGAGCCCGAAGTGGCGGTCAATACGAGTAGAGATTTCTTGGAACCCGAAAGAGTGCCGGCAATCATTCTCGATGACGTCAACTACATCGAAGCGGCCCCATTGGCGCAAGACGATTCTGTCGTGGACAAGTCGGATGGGTCGGCTGTCAAAATTCCGGCACCTATCCAAGGAAATCTTGAAATCCAGGCTTTCATACTTACAGACAAAGACCGAGACCAACACAGGTTGGCGGACCAAGTCAAGAAATTTTTCGAGGACAATCCTTTCCTTCGGTCGAGGGGCTTGGATGAAAATTATAGACTTTGGTTGGTCGAGGAGTACGATATGAGAGCAGAAGCCAATAGCGCTGACATTCGGACGGGGCGATGTATGTTCCGCATTGAAAATGTTCGATATTGGTTGAAGGACGCCGTGGAAATGACTGCGGTGAAGCGGTTCGTACTCCAAGGGGATATGAACGTAGTCATCGAACAGTAAACATGTAACGGGAGATACGGAGGAAAAGGACATGGCTCAAAAAATCTATGGTCCGATCAGGGGCGCTGGCGTCCAGATCATCGAGAAAGAAGGCGACAAGACCATTGAGCCCGGCGCCCTTGGCATGGTTGGATACGCCGGGATGTTTGAGAAGGGCATGGTCAATCAGTTGGTCTTCTGCCAAAACAAAACCCAATTCTTGAAAAAGATGGGCTCTTATATCGCTGACGGACAGGCTCCGGACGCTTGCATCGACTATTATGACGGTGCGAACGGCGCAGGCGGGATTTGGCTCATCAGGATCACCGACGGCAACGAACTTCCGGCTGAAAAGACGTTGTACGCTCGATACGGTAGCATTCTCACGCCGATGGGGACGCTCAAAGCCAAGAACGGTGGGCGCTGGGGCGGCAAGAAGGCCGAGTACACCAACGACGTATCCGCCAGCGGCGACATTGCCGAAACCGCTCTCACGACCGGCGTGGCCACGTGGAAAGCCGATCAATGGAAGGGCGGCTGGTTGGAATTGGCCGACGTGCCCAATAAACGGTATCCAATCATCGGGAATACCGAAGCGGGCGTCATCAGCGTCGCAACCGATCAAACCATGAAAACAGACTACGGTTCGGGCACTAGTCTTCGCTATTACTTGTATTTGGAGAACGAAGGGAAGGAAGTGACCTTTGTAATCCGAGAGGGCGAAGAACAACCCGATGCCGAGTTCGCTTTGGACGTTTATGTGGACGGCGCCGGCCCTGTAGTCTCTTGGCCGAACCTTAACACCGATCCGACCTCGGCGAGGTATTGGGTGAACTTGATCAACAACGACGGTAGAAACGACGAAGTGGAAGCCGTCAATCTTTGGACTGGCGCGCACACAGCTTCGGTTCGGCCGGCGAACGCTTACGGCGTCATCGGTTCCGTCACCGCGACCGTGTTGACGGCCGTCATCCATGATTTCGCGATCAATTCGCCGGGCGGCGGTGATCCGACTTTTGCGTTGGGAACCACGACCGATGAGATGCTCGCCCAAAAAATCACGATCACGATGACGAGCGCCACCGAAGGCGACGCCGTGAGTGACAAATTCGGCGCTTTGGGATCTGTTACCCTTGGAACGCTCTTCACGCCGAACAACAAATGGACGCCTCCATTTACTGTAACGGCGGGCGGAACCGCGCTGGCGGCGACTGATACCTTGGTGATCAATTACAAGCCCTTTGTGGCCGACCAATTGATCAACGGTTCGTTGTATCCGGATAAAGTGAACGCCAAGCGCACCTTCTTCCGGATCGTAGACAACGATCACAAAACGATTACCGTGGCCGACGGAAGCGACCTTACAGCCGACGGCGAAGCCGATGACGAGTTCTTGGTTATCGCCCCAACGCCTCTCGAAGGCGGAAGAGATGGCCATGCCGATGTAGGCGACGCCGAGTACAACTCTCAAGCTTGGGATACAGGCGTCAGCCCCTATAACCGATTGCTCGGAAAGAACGCTGGTGTAGTGAAGTTTGCCACCCCTGGAGTGACTTCGACGGCCGTTCAAAAGGCGGGCGTGGCCTACGCTAAGGCCAAAAATCATCAATACCGATACGAGATCCCGTCAAACAAGATCACCGAGCAAGAGGCTGATGAGTACGTCAATGAAACTCTCGGCAGAAGCGACTATGCGGTGGTCAGCTTCCCGTCCTACGCTTATGTGCCCGATCCCGAGGCCGGAACCGAAGGGAAATGGAAGTTGGTCACTTGTACCGGAATGATTCACGGCGCTGAAGCGTCTGTGGCCAAGAACTATGAAGGCTACCACAAGGCGGAAGCTGGCGTGGACGTGGTTCTGGCGAAAATTCTGGATTTGCCGACGGGCGACGCTATTTTGGACGAGGAATACCTCAATCCTCTCGGCATCGGCCTGATCAAGAAGAACAAGGGAAATTACATCCTCTGGGGAGATCGAACCTTGTGGACGGATTCGACCTGGAAGTGGAAACACCAAAGAGAGTTGATGTCCTACTACGAAAATGTGCTCAGAGAGAACTTTGATTGGATCGTGTTCGCGATCAACGATCCGGCCGAACAACCGAAGGCTCTGGTGGCGCTCCAAGCTTACTTCTTGCCGGAATGGCAGAAACGGGCGATCCGAGGGGACACCTTCCAGGACGCGGCCATCATCAAAATTGACGCCGAGAACAACACCGATGTAACCCGAGCGGCCGGCGATATGTTCGCCGACATCGGATTGAGGTTGGCGGACACCGTCGAGAGGTTCCGCATCCGAATCGGGAAACAGGGCATCTTCGAGGCGGCAGCCTAGCAAGCCAGGAATGGTGTGAGAAACAACGCTAGGTAGGAAACCCATAGCGAGGTAGGGACAGAAACCGAAACTCATTAGGAACGCAGGAGGACAAAAATGGCAGTCACACTCAAAAGGCTAGTTGGGCAAGGCGGCGCCGGGATGGACGATTCCATGGGCCACGACAACGTCTATGACGTTCTCAAAGGGCTTGTGGATGCTCACCAGCAAACCGTAGCTCAGTTCAACCAACTGAAGGCAGACTTCGACGCATCGAGCACGCCGACATCGGCGACCGATCTGAGCTCCTACGTCACGGCTGAATAGTCGTTCGAGGAAGCTGAAGTCAACCTTTCGACAAGGGATAGGAGATAAACGTGAAAGGTGCAATCAAAGAAGATCACATCCCGATCAACAAATACGAGCTAGTTGTGCTTGGCCTGCCCCCGATCACTTTCACGTCGGTCACTGGTTTGGAAGACGAGATCCAGACTACCGATTTGCCCGACAGAACGCGGGCGACCGGCGGAAACCGAGGGCCAACCGAGCTTGTAGCTCGCCATCCGCTTCACCACACCGGGGATCGGGCGGCTATGGAGATTTGGTTCAGAGAGTCGCAAGACCCTGTGACGCCAACCTACAAAAAGCCGGGCTATCTCTCGATGAAATCGATCAGCGGTCAGACGGTCGTGACCTATCCGCTCATCGGTATGTTCCCTACCAAACGGGTGATTCCCGATTTGGAGATGGAGAACGAGGGCGAAATGGCCCAACTGGAGTGGACGATCTCCGCAGACGACGTGCTGCCGCCTGTCTAATCGACAAGCGACGCGCATACTATAACGCATGGGCCTATCAAGACCGTGAGGACGGTCGGTTGGAGGTGATGCTGTGAAGCCCGAAAAAAACCAAGAAAACCAGGAAACAGAAGCACAACACAAAGGCGTCTACGCAACAACTCTCAAGGAGCGCGGGCCGGTTCTGCCTCTCGGAACGCTCGACGGAAGCGGGAAACTCTGCAAAGATATGCTTTGCCGTCGATGGAGGATGAAGGAAGAAACCGAGCTTGGCGAATTGCGAGATCGTAACAAGGACGCCAACGTGGCCCAATACGTGAACATGGTCATCGCGACGATGTATGAAACGTTGGGCCATCACAAACTCTCCAAAACGCACGAAACAGAGCGGAAGATTCTGCTCAGCCAGATGGATACCGGCGACATTTTCTATGCCTATATCTGGTTGAGAGTTCAAGCTCTCGGCCCGGAACTTGATGTCAACATCAAATGTCCGAATTGCGGCAAGGAGATCGCGTTCACAGCCGACTTGAACACGACGGAGATCCGTTGTGCCGATACTCTCGAAGACACCCATTGGGAATACAACCTTTTGGAGCCCTTCGAGATCAGAAACAAGCCGGCGAAGACGCTGCTGATGCAATCTGCTCCCTGGAATACCTTGGAGAGCATGAGTCCGCAAGGCGGATTGAATACCGGCGCGGCGAAGGCGGCGATGATCAGAGCTTCTATCCGGGGCATCAAAGATATTGAGGGCGCTTCTATCATTTCGCCTACGGAACTGGAAGAGATGGCCAAACGAGATATTGAACATCTGACGAGCATGATGAACAAGAAATATCTCGGGCCGAGGATGATCGTCAAGGATCAATGCCCGAAATGCAAAGACAAATTCGAGGCGCCCATGGACTGGGGTTATGACGGTTTTTTCGGCGTTTCTTCCCAATAACGCCAACCAACGCGATATGGGAAGAGATTTTTGCCATAACCTATTTGATGCCTGGCTTCGTTTACGCCGATCTACAAGAATTGTCGGTGGAAAGGCGAAACTGGCTCATCAATAGGTTGATGAAGCAAAAGAAATTGGAGGCCGAAGAAATCAGGAAAGCATCTAGGGCGAAGTAGGAGGCCGTATGGAACAGCTTGGACTATTTGGGGACTTGACGTTCAATGAGAAACAAGCTGTCTCGGCCATGGGTAGAGCCAGGATGGCTTTCGGTCGATTGAACCAAGCCTCAACCAAGCTTTCGCCGGCTATGGCCGCCATCGGGACGGCTACACAGAACATGGCCGCAAGATCAGTTCAAGCCTTCCGGAAAATCACTTCAGCAGCAGCACGAATGGCAACGTCCGTAGGCGCTTCTTTGAAGCGTATGAAAAACAATATGGCGCAGGTGGGTAAGGGGCTGAGCCAAGTGGGAGGGGCGATGAGGAGCGCAGCTATGGCTGCGCTACCGGCAACGGTTGGAATGGCCCTGGGAGCGAAAACGGCGGCGAACTTCGAGAGCCAGATGTCGGCGGTTTCATCCATCACACAACTTTCCTCGAAGAACGCCGAAGAACATGCCGCAAATATGTCGATGCTTGAGAGGAAAGCCAAAAAGATGGGCATAGAAAGCGCCTTCAGCGCTACAGAATCCGGCCAAGCTATGGAGTATATGGCAAGGGCTGGCGCCACCGCTACCGAGATCGTGAGCGGTTTGGATGGCGTGATGAACGCGGCGGCGGCGGACGGCATGGGTTTGGCGGAAGCGGCTAACACGATCTCGCAAGTGGTTCGAGGGATGGGGCTAGGCTTTGAGCAATCGAGCCACGTGGCCGACGTTTTGGCCATGGCTTCGGCAAAAGGCAATACCAATATTTCGCAATTGGGCGAGTCGATGAGATACGCGATGGCCCAAGCCAAGAGCATGGGCATCCCGTTGGAACAGGTGGTAGCGTCGCTGACGAAGGCGGCGGACGCCGGTTTGCAAGGTTCCATCGGCGGAACTTCGTTCACGAACATGTTGGTCAAGCTATCGAAGCCGAGCGCGAAGGCGGCGGCGCAGATGAAAGCTTGGGGCATCAAGCTCACCGATAGCAAGAAACGAATGAAATCGATGGGCCAAATCGTAAACATGTTCAAGAAAAGGCTCGATGGAATCAAAGATCCCGTAGAAAGAGCCAGAATGGCCACCGAACTTTTCGGCATCCGAGGCGCGAAGGCTTACAGCGCTTTAGCTTCGCAAGGCGGGGAAGCTTTGGATCGCCTCACCGGAGCTTTGAAGAGTTCGGAAGGGGCAGCGGCTCGAATGGCCGAAGAGCGCTTGGATAATGTGCTTGGCCAATTAACATTGCTCAAATCATCGGTTTCCGGATTCTTCATTGAACTCTTCGGGCCGTTGATGAAGCCGATGGCAAAGGCTCTCAAGGAGTTGATAAAGGGCATCAACAGCGTCGTATTCGCCATCCAGGCTATTAAGGATGTGGGCTCGGCCAAAACCATGAAAGAGCTGAATTCGGCGATGGACAATCTGACCAAGGCCAGCTCGGAGTACGGTTCCACCGTGATGGATATCGCTTGGGGCGTGATGGACGCTATCAAGTGGATGAAGGACGGTTGGAATAGCATCGTGTCCACGATCAAAAATGTAGCAAAGTGGTTCGGGGTAACATTCGGAAAGAAAGGCGGGCTCAGGGACGTCACCGCGATGATCATCAAAATAGGCGTGGTAGCAGCGGCCCTGGCTCCGATAGCCTTGGTGCTCGGCGGGCTCGCTTTTGTCATCACTTCCGTAGTCATCCCGGCGATAACAGGGATCTTTGCCGCCTTCACCGGAGTTCTTGGATTGATGATGGGGCCGTTTGGGATCGCGGTTCTTCTATTGATCAACCACTTCAAAGATTTCAAGAAGGAGAACGAAACTTGGATGCAAGCGGCGTCGAGAGCGTGGAAGGAGTTGAAAGCCTGGGTGCTCGACGTTTGGAACAACGCCATCAAACCGTTCTGGCAAGGTATGAAAGACGCCTTCGGGCCGATTCTGTCGGAACTTCGGACCACTTGGAACGACACAATGAATGTCATCCGGACGGCTATGGATGATATGGGTCTGCAGTTCTCTTGGCTCTCGAATAAAGGCCAAACGGACTGGAGGGAAATAGGGCGAACGGTAGTCAACGTGATCGGCTCGATTGTGACGGGCGTAGCGAAGATGGTTGGCACCATCGTTCAGTTCTTCGCCTGGATGGCGACGGTGGTGGAGAAATACATCAAACGACCGTTCATGAGAGCTTGGGACGGGATCGTCAGATTCAAGAATAGCGTGGTGGAATTGTTCACCGTGGACTTCATACAGGGGTTGAAAGGTATCGGCGCGCAAATTGTCGACACCTTGATGAAACCGTTTCGCCACGTGTTCATCGCTCTCGAAGGGCTCTTCAAAAAGGCAGGCATGGAGGTTCCGGCGTTCTTCAAATTCTTCACAGAGAGCGCAAAGCGTGTAGACCTCGCCGAACGCTTGGAGAAGGCGGGCATCTACGCAACGCCCGGCAACGCCAAACAAAAGGCGGCCGAAGTAGCAAGGGCAGCGGCGGCGGCTCGGCTCCAAGAGGAAGCCAAGTTTGAGGCCATTCGGGCTCGTGCGCAAAAGAAGAAACGCCAAGCAGCAACAATACCTCGCCGCCGGCGCTTAGAATCTGGCACCCAAATGTACGTGGACAAAGCCCGAGAGTTGGCGGCGCTCGAAGCGAAGGCGAAGGGCTCGAAGGCTTCCAAGAGCAAGGTCGAAGCGGACATCAAAACCAAGCTCGAAGGTTGTATCAAGAACGATATCAAGCTCAATATGGATGGGCGCGATACGGCGGTGGCGACAGAAAGGCACCGCAAGGAGATCTCCGAAAGAGCGGGGTTCAAGGCCACGCCTTGGGCTCGACAAATGGCCATGGACCACGCCGTGGCGAAGTAGGAGGGCGATATGGGTTTGTTACCAAATTGGCGCGCCTGGCACATGATCAACGTGGATTCGGGCGAAGAGATTGAAGGCGACTATGAACCAACGGATCTCTCGGAGAACCTATCTAACACATACCAAGAACATTTCGCGCTCAATCGCTCGAACCCAATCACCCAGTTCCTACACGGCAATTCAGACACGTTGAGCTTCCAGGCTCGGCTATACGCAAGCCACATCCTTTCGAGCATCGACGACCAGTTGAAGACGATCAAAGAATGGATACGCCGGCGGGATGACGTGATGAGGCCGCCAATTATCGTCTTCTGGGTAGGCGATTCCACCATATACCAAGAATGTGTGATTGAAAGCATCTCGGATATTCGATATGACACGTTGACGTTCTTCGGCGCTCTTCGAGGGGCGACGATGCGGATCAACCTTCGTCAATATGTTCCATTTGATCCGGCGGGCGGCGAGCCTCCGGAAACTCGATACCATCGAGCAAAAGCAGGCGATTACTTCGAGATGCTGTGCTATCGAGAGTATGGCAATCCGGATCTTGGCGACGCCATCAGAAAGCGAAACCCGGAAAAACCAAATCTACAAGTGGCAGACGTGGTGAAATTGCCCTCGGCGGAAGCAATCCGGAAACACCGAACGGAGACCACATCGATTCCGCTACAAGACGCCTACGTCAAGAGAGAAACGCCGCAAAAAACCAACAGACAATACTACTTCGACGCCCGGAACAGGGCGTATGTATCGCACGTGATTAAGGGGTGATGATTTGCCGAGCGTAGACGAAAGACTGGCGCCCGTCTATGTGATAGACGTAGAAGGCTCGGAGCTAGGAACGGGCGTCACACAGTTCGTGAAACGCGTGGAGTATGAATCTGCCGATGGTATTGCCGATATGGCCAAGCTCACCATTGTGAATCCCGATTTCACCTTCATCGATGCCAAGATGTTTCAACCGGGGAACGAAATGAGCATCTGGATGGGATACGGGACGGACATCAAGCACATAGGGCGCGTGGTTCTAACGATGCCGCGCTACGTCTTCCCGGCCACAACCATCCCATTCGTGGAAATCATCGGTTACACCGCCGATCACAAAATGATGTCGAACGCTCCGGAAGGCTCGAAGAAGAGTGGCAAAAAGGGGATCGGACGGGTATTCAAGGAGATGCCATATTCCCAAATCGTGGAAGATAAAGCGAGCGGGGCGCCCTATAACTTTGAAGTAGACGTTGATCCGACGGAGGAAACCAGGAATACCATACAGAGGGTAGGGCTCACCGACTACGATTTCATCAAAGGGCTCGCCAATATCTCGGGCTTTATGTTCTGGGTGGAGGGCGACGACCTTGGAATTTGGACGCTTCATTTCAAAGACCCGAAGACGTTCTCACCGGACGCCGAAAAGCAGACATACACGTACTATCAAGGTCAAGAATCCTCGCTCATTGACTTTGAGCCGGCCTATCTCATCAGCGAAGCAAAAACCAAGATCAAGGTCGAAGCGAAGGACACGAAGACTGGAAAGTTGATCACGACGGAGATCGAAGAAGAGCAGGGAGCACAACCCGATTCACAATACACCGGAGATCCAACAGAACAAATAGCATCGGAACACGTGTCAGCGGCGGCAATCAAACTCTTCGTAGGCCAATTCAGCTTCGAGGCAATTACAAACAAGCGCTTCAAAGATGAAGCTGAGGCGAAGACTTGGGCGGAACAATGGTTCAGAAGGAACCGTGAAGAGTTCGTGAGCGGGCGAGGGCGAGTGATAGGCGATCAGAACCTTTTGGCTCGACAAGTTCACGAGCTAGCAGGGCTCAGCCCGGCGCTCGATGGAGACTACTATTTCAGCCGGGTACGACACGTCATGGACGCAAGCTCGGGTTATATTTGCGAATTCAACGCGAGGAAGGTGCTATCATCGTGACGGCTGTAAGAGAAACATATCCCGCGATTGTGATGGACAATCAAGATGACGAACAACGCGGACGGATCAAAGTAGCTTGCGCGGCTCTTCTCGGCGACGAAGAGAGCGAATTGCCGATGTGGGTGGAACCGGATTATGATTGGGGTTGGTTCTATGTTCCGGACGTGGACGAACAAGTGGAAATCGTGGTTACGACTTCGTCAGATATGGACGAAGCCTATGGCCAATCGAGCATAGACGATCTCGACGTACGCTGGAGGAACAAGAGATATTACACGGATGAGGATGCCGAAAAGCCCACGCCTATCCACGAAGACTTCTTGACCAACTACGGGAAGCGGAGAGGGTTCGCAACGCCAAACGGACACATCCTTTTCTTCGACGACACAGAAGGCAAAGAGAAGATCCAGTTGGTATGGAAGCAAGGCGGCGACAAGTATCAGTATCTGACGATGGACGAAACGGGTTCCATCGTATTGGCCAATATGAACGGTTCAATCGTGTATCTCGACGCGAAGAACGCCGCGATCATGATAACCGATGAACACGGGAATACGTACACAACAAACGAAGAAGGGCTCAAGCTCATAGACAAATTCTCGAATATCATCGAGATGAAGGACGGCGTGGTCCAAGTTCTCTCGCAAGGCGAAATTGCGTTGATGGGCGGCGTTTTGAATGCGAAGGTAGCGAGCTATGACTTGGGAGACGGAGCGGATGAGCCTGTCATGAAAGGAACAACAACGCAGACTCACTTGGATACGCATACGCATCCGACCTCGATGGGGCCGAGCGGCCCACCGCTTCAGCCCCTTCCGCCGGCTGCTTTGAGCACGAAAGGTAAGGTGTTGTGAGCAAATGTACACTTCCGACTTTACCGAGCTTGGCGTTGCCTATCCCTATGCCGGGACTTCCATCAATACCAAGCTTGCCGTCGTTGCCTATCCCGCCAATCGGGATCAACGTGACTCTTCCGTCGTTGAGTTTACCAATCCCGGTTCCGGGACTTCCGAGCATTCCGAGCTTGCCAAGTTTGCCTATCCCGCCGATAGGGATCGATGTGACGTTGCCAAGCCTATCGTTGCCAATTCCGATTCCGGGGCTGCCGAGCATTCCAAGTTTACCGAGCTTGCCGCTGCTTCCGCCGTGTCCGTTGGATTAGGTAGGAAAGGTAGGGAATTGGCGTGAATTGGACTACTATGGGGTTGAGAGGTAGGGAAAGAACCGACGATGGCATTGAGTAAGAGCACACTTGAGACGGAGTTCAGGAAACTGATGGACCCTGACTTCGCCCAATTTGCCGGCTTTCCGGACGATGGCCCGGCGGCAGCAGCGAACTTCGCCAACGCATACGATCTATATGCATCAAATGCGGCGGATGCGAGCGGAGATTTGGTTGCCTCGAAAAACAAAGCCGGCTTCGAGAGCGCTCTTGCCGGAGTCATTTCACCCAATACGCCGGCGGCCGCAATGGGAGCGGCGTTTGAACAGGCGTTCGTGATGTATTGGACGGGAGCGGTTTTTGCCGTAGGGATACCACCTCCAAACGGAGTAGGCGGAACTGGCTTGTTCAGCGTAGAATTGACGAGTATGGTCGTGACGGTTACGCCTGGAGTGCTCTTGGCTTCGATTGTGCCCGAATTGTCATCAACGAGCGATGACGGGGCAGCGAAGGCGGCGGCATTTGCGGATTTGTTTCATACGGCCACGACCTCGGCGGTGATTGTATTGATAACCGGGCTTGATACAACGCCACCGCCGGCTGGCCCGTTGCCGATTACAAACACCGGGCCGTTACAATAGGAGAAGACGATGGCGAAGGGCTTAGCATTGCCGGTGAAGGCGAGCGGGAAAGGCGGCGCTATACTGAACGAAGGCGACGAACATGCTGATCAAATTATCAGAACGGCGCTAGGGGATTGTGATAGTGAGCACGCTTTCCAGCAAGACATCGGGATCGGCTCGGGTATGATCTTCGACATCGATGACGAGAATATGAGGGCCAAGGTCTTGAGGAGATTGTTCAACATCTTCAGACTCTTCGAGAACGAGAAGTTGTTCAAGCTCCAACGCGATTCCATCAAATGGTCAAGCGAGCAAGACAAGGGAGAAACCACGCTTGAATTCAAGTACATCAACTTGGAGAGCGACGAAACGAAGACCTTTGTTCAGAGCTACCTGAAGAAGGGATAGGAGAGATCGATGGCTACCACGATCACAATACCGGACTTCGACTTCAGCGCCTTCTACTACCCTGAGTTGTTAGAAGCGTTGATCCGATACAAACGGATTCACTGTCCGGAGCTTACTGACGAAAGCGATTATGAGCCCTTCATGCAATTCTTGAAGATGCAAGCTCTTACCGGACACCTGAGCAACACGCTGGTAGACCTGGTGGCGAATGAGTCCACTCTTCCGACGGCGAAGTTGGTCGAAACGGTTCGCAATATGCTCCGTCTCATCGATTACCATATGAGCCCGGCTACGCCGGCGAACGTCGATGTGGTGTATGAATTGAGCAAAGTCTTCAACGCTTCGTTCAAGATCGTCTCGAATCGAGCACAAGCGGCGACCGTTCGCCAAGCCGATCAACCCGTTGTCCACTTCGAGGCGTTGACCGACTTGAATATGGACAGAACCGACCAATTCAGTTACGTGATAGCGGACGAGGACGGAACCTTCACGGACCATACCACAAAAGCCAACGACCAAACGCCCGGCGAAACATTCACGCCTTGGGCTACGCCGGCGGCCGGCGACGCTGTGTATTTTATGCACAAACACGCGATGTGGGACAAGATGGAATTCGTCTTCGACACTTTCGCGGCGAACCTTGAAGGAGTTTGGGAATATTACGATGGCGAATGGAGAAAGATTGCGCCCACCTCGGTCACGAATATGGGCGGCTATCTCCAATTTGACCTCACTAGCTATCTTGGAACAGACAATCGAGCGGGAACGAAGATCCGAGTACAACTCAACGAAACCACAAGTTATGAAGAGCTTGAATCGACGTGGACGGGAACGAAGAACATCGTGGAAACAACCGGACTTCTAGGCCAAACGGCGCCGAGTACAGACCCGGATGATTACACGGTTGGGAGCGATTGGGAAGAGATCGAAGACTTGACGGACGGAACGGTTGGGATGACCGAAGACGGCGAGCTTGAATATGTTTTGATGCAAAAGGTCGATGAAAACTGGATTCCGGCCGTTATCAATTCTTCGACCGGATACGCCATCCGCTTCCGAATTATCACCGCCGTAGGTCCGACGGCTCCGGTCATCGAGTACGCTCGGATGGATACGGGCAAACAATACGTTCTCAGAAGTTGTACGCAAGGGAGAACGAACACGGAAGAGCCTTTGGGTTCTTCTTCGGGACTTCCCGATCAACGCTTTCAGACCAACCAAGACTACTTTGTGTCCGGCTCGATGGATTTGGAAGTGGATAGCGAGGAATGGACGGAGGTGGACAACTTCCTCAATAGCCGAGCAACCGATAAACACTATCGTGTGGAATTAGGGAAGAATGACCGAGCAACGGTGGTATTCGGCGATGGAGTAACAGGTAAGGTGCCGCCCGCAGGCGTGTCTAACATCAAAGCTGTATATCGGTATGGGTCCAATGAAAACGGCAACGTAGGCGCCAATACGGTAACGGTAGACAAATCCTCGCTCACCTTCGTGAACTCAATTTGGAACCCGAGGCCGGGCGCCGGTTGGGTCGAAAGCGAAGGAGCGAATCAAAGCAGCTTGGAACGGGCCAAAGTAGCAGGCCCGGCGAGCTTGCGAACCAAGGATGTAGCGCTCGGCCCGGATGACGTCGAGTACATGACGACTCAATTTGAGGCTTCCGACGGCGCCAAACCATTCTCTCGGGCGAAGGCTTTTGAAGAAGGCTTCGGGCCGAAGACTGTAGAGTTGGTTGTCGTAGCGAAAGGTGGCGGCCAAGCTTCAAATGCCCAGTTGGAAGCGCTCCAAGAATACTTCAACGGGGATCGCTTCTCTTCGCCGCCGAAGAAGAAGCGGATCGTTCAAAACCAGGAAGTGGTGGTTGTGAATTTCACTACCCGAACGATCAACATCGAAGCAACCGTGTATGGAGACGTTGAAGAAGAGGCGATCACAAGCGCTCTTTCTCAAGTGCTTCAGCCGGAAGCTCTGAAAGATGACGGAGTGACTTGGGAATGGGACTTCGGCGACGAAGTTCCAACATCTCGGATTGGCCATGAAATTTTCGACGCCGATCCTGATATCGAGAAGGTGACGCTGACTACGCCGGCGGCTCCAGTTCAATTGGGAGCGAGAGAGTTGCCAAAAGTAGGGACGATCAGCTTGAACATTGTAACGTCCTAAGCAAATAGGAGGCAAGGACCATGAGTTTCAGCAACTATCTTGAAAACGAACTTCTGGATCACGTGTTCGGCGGAGCCGATTATGCTCGGCCGGGAACCCTGTATGTCGGACTTTCGACGGCTGATCCGGGCGAGGACGGAAGCGGCATTGCCGAACCTTCCAACGGTTACGCTCGGGTAGCAAAGACCAACAACTCAACTGAGTTTCCGGCTGCCTCGGGTGGCTCGAAGAGCAACGGCGCCGTCATCCAGTTTCCAACGGCTACGGGCAGCTGGGGGACCGTCACACACTTCTTCATTAGCGATGCGTCAAGCGGCGGGAACATGCTCGTGTACGGCGCCTTGAATCAATCGAAGACCGTGAACAACGGCGACTCCGTGAGGTTCAACGCTTCTCAGTTGACACTTGCTCTTGATTGATAACGTCTTGGGCTTCGGCTCCGACATTGGTTGAATGGTGATTTGGCGTGGCCGCTTCGTTTGTTGATTTCATAACTGGTTTAAACGGCCAGCTTGCAACGATTCCAACGGCTTCGTTTGCTTGCACGACTTTATTTACCACCCATTCAAATGACTCTTTTCTTGTTGCTACTATTGCCTTAGATAGCAACACGGCGTCGGTTTCTAGCATAACAACTAGCGGCGTCACTTGGACAAGAGCCGGATACATTTCCGCTAATTCACACCGCCTTGAATTGTGGTACGCCAAGAACGTCGATGCCGTAGACGGAACAAGCGTCACTTTCAATTTGTCAGCGGCGGTGAGGGCCGTTGCTCAAGTGTGTCGGTTCACCGGTGTTCCAACCGATGCGGTTCTTGACGTTGCGGTTGGAACGGCTTCTGGAATAAGCTCAATAATGTATACGGGATACAACGATCCAACCACGGCAGTTGATCTTTGCATCGGCGCGGTGTGTGCTATCCCGGATTACGCAGGGTTCTTGCTATCGCCGTGGTCTTCGCCACAAAATGGCTACGTTGATCCCAGTGGTTCGCTGATGGGCCAAAACCTATCGGTTGGTACATTTCCAAACGTAACATCCCTATTGCAATTGCTCACATTGTTCGACGTGACGCCCATAACGTCGAACCATCGAACGGGCGCTACATTCAGCATCGCAAGCGTTCCAACTTCAAAGCCCTATATGGGAATTTTGGCCTCTTTCAAAGAAGGCTATGTTCCAGTCACACATTATCTTTCTGGAACGGCAAGCGGAACAAGTTCGGCGAGCGGAACGGCCGTTGCAAACCAGATCCGACGGATTCAAAGCAAGACGGCAATCGAAACGGCAACGTCAACGCTTTCGATGACATTGGACGCGGCGCCAACGCCAGGAAATGCGCTTCTTTTGGTCATTGGCGGCCAAGATGACGTTGATCCGTTTGTAACAAGCGTCGCCCAAACAGGGGTGACGTGGTCAAGAATAGCTTCGGAAAGAACAGAGCAATCGGGAAACTACCCTATCACGGAACTTTGGCTTGGAATTGTTGGCAATAGTCCGGGAACTGGGATCACGGTTGTGACCATTTCGGATTCGGCGTCAACAAACCTTCAAGCGGTTTGTGCTGAATACTCCGGGGCGTCTCATGCGGACAAAACAGCAACGGCCCAAGGACAACAGGCAGCAATTGAAGATCCGATGATTTTTGCCGATACGGCGGCGCCAACGTACACAAACGAGCTTTGGATCGGCGCAAAGGCCCATCGAGCAAACGATCCGAGCCACGATGTAACAAACCATTATTCAATCGTTGGCGAAATCTCAGCGGGCTCTTTGAATACCGAGAATTGCGCGACAGGTCTATTCGAAAGGATTGTTGACCAAAACACCGAAGACACTGGCTTTGAATGTTATGTTGACGCCCTTCGCTATTATGCATCGATCACGGTTACCCTTAGCGCTCTGAATCACGAGGTTTCCGGGACGGCAAGTGCCTCTTGCACGGCAAGCGCCGATCCTCATCCAATTAGCTTGATTCAGTCGAAAACCGTGGGCTCTTCCGGGGCTCAGTCTTCAGTCGTTGTGAATTTGGATCAGGCTCCACAGGAACGAAGCGTTTTGATCGCCTTTGTTCATGGCGGGCTCGATACGCAAAACTTGTCTAGCATCGTTCAAACCGGCGTTGTGTGGGCCGAGCTGAACAACTCGCCGGATCATCCGGATTCGGGAAGTCGTTGTCATCTTTGGTATGGAATAGTCGGAGCTGGGGCGGGCTCAAGCTTGACGATCAATTCGCCGGCGGCTCATATCCAAGTGATCGTCGTGAGCGAGTGGGAAGGGATCGATCTCGATACCCTTCATGATCAAACGGCCGGGAACCAAAACACAGGAACGACGCCTTCAACCGGAAACACGGCAACGACGACCTATCCCGTACAACTTTGGATTGGCGGGATGGGGTTTGGCGGAAGCGGGAAAAACTTTGCGCAAACGCCAACGAACGGTTTCCAAGTCCTCGGCCATTTAGACAACGCCGATACGGAAGCCGAATGCGTTTTCAGAAAAATGTTCGCCACTGGCTCGGCCGGGTGTACGGATACACTTGGCGCTTCGGACCAAAATGTTGGTTTGATGACGACCTGGGATGCTATCCGGCCAACGGAAGTTTCCGGCGACGTTGACGGGCAATCGAGCGAAAGTGGGACGCTCACCGGTGATTTTGGCATCATCGGCGCGGCGCTCGGCGTAGGTTCGGCGCCGCCAACGGACGTGGCCGTCATTTTTTCGGCCGAGGGCGACATTGGCGCCTTGTCTTCCGTTCCGTTGGCGGATCTTTCGGCTCTTTTCTCGGCCGAAGGTGACATCGCAGCGGCGCTTTCAATTGTCAACGCTCATACGGAAGTGATAATCACTTGTTGGGGGACGATTCAAGGTCAAAGCACGGTCGAAGGCGACGTTCAAAAGATCGTTGGTTGTATCGCCGATAATCTCTTGCAAAGTACAGTCGAAGGCGACGTTCAAAAGATCGTAGGGCTTTGGGGAACGGTTTGGGGGCAAGGATACGCGGCGGCACCTCTTACAGACACGCCTCGGGTCATGTTGATCGAAGCTCGAACCCCTACTTCATTCAGAGTGACATTCAGCGAAGAGATGTTGAAAGACGATAACCTGTCCAAGAAAACCAATTATACCATTACGCCTCAAACACCAGGTTCGGCTTTCTTGTACATCAACTCGATTCTTCCGGACAACGTTTTGAGGCCTTTTTTCGTAGATGTGAACGTGTCGGAAATGACTGACGGCGCTGACTATAAAGTGGAAGTGAATAACATCACAGACAAGGACGGGAACCCCATAGACGTATCGTTGAACAAATATACATTCGTGGGGCTCGGCGGGAAACCTTACGTGAAAAGAGTGGAAGCCGTCGCCGATAATCTGGTGAAGGTAGTTTTCAGCGAGCGGATGAAGAACAATCCGGATTTGCGGAACCCGTCGAAATACGCCTTCAACAACGGTTTGATCGTGATAGCGGTCCAAAGCATTGAAGACGATGCTGTCATTCTGCTCACGAGCGAGCAAGACCCGAACCTTGTGTATGATTTGACCGTGACGCCGTAGGAGAACGAAGTGGCGCTTGGATTGGTACAATATGCTACCGCAACGACCAGCGGAGATGATCAGCTTAGCATCACGATCAATCTTCCAAGTGCGCCGAGGGCCAACGCATTCTTGGTGATGGTCATCGCCAACTCGAACTATGCCGGTCCAGTCTTCGATACGCCAATACAACAAGACGTGACTTGGCAACAAGTTGTTTGGGAAGACGCCGGCGCTTTGTTCCAAGATCAAGGTTGTACGCTCGAAGTATGGGCGGCGAACGAAGTCAATACAAGTGATCAATCCATCCAAGTGGATCTCACGGGTTTGGCCCCGATGCAACGAGACATCTGCGCCGTCGTGATGGAGTTCGAGGGCGTAGCAACCGGTAACCCCTTCGACGTATCGAACAACGGCGAAGGGGAAGATCCGGCGACTATGGACAGCGGCGGTGTTTCTACCAACGACGCACACAGCCTTTGGATCGGCGGCGCGGTAAGTGGCGCCAACTCATCCATACCGAATCTGGGCGACGCTCAAAATGGGTTCACGACGGTAGCAAAAGTTTCAGCCGACGATGACGGTCCAATATCCCTCGTAGCTGCGTACAAGATAGCGACGGCGACCGGAACCGCTCGGATGCAAGCCACAACGGATGGGAACGGATATTGGGTGGCCGCCGTTGCCGCCTTCGAGGGCGTGCCGCCAGCGACTCACGAGGTTTCAGGAACGGCAAGCGGATCGGCGAGCGCTTCAGGAAATCTCGACGCGCCGGGGATCAGCTTTGTTCAGGCGGCGACGGATTCGGGAAATGATAGCCATGCCTACCCTGAGTTGAGCGCGGCGCCGACCGAAGGGAACATGTTGATTTGTGCGTTGTGTATTGGGCAAAATGGGGTATCGCCTATTTTCTCACAGATCGGCGTCACATGGTATGAAGCCGAATCAATAGCCCATAGCGGTTCTAATATTTATACATCTATTTGGTACGGGATAGTTGGTTCAAGTGCTTCAGTAAGTCTTGACATCAATTTGGGAACGTCGGACGATTATAGTTGTGAAGTGAGAGAATATTCAGGCCTTCGCCCATCTTCGCCGGTAGATCAAACAGCAACGATTGAACACGACGAAGGCGAAGGCGCAACGTTGACCGTTGGGCCGACCGGAGCAACCTCGCAATCTGACGAGCTGGCGATGGTCAGCTTCGGGATAAACCATTCAACAAGAACGTGGCTTGACGACTTCACTGACGGATTCACAGAATCATACCAAAACGACTATGAGAATCAAGTTCACGCTGTAGGATGGAAGATTCTTGACACAATCGGGACGGTTCAAACGTCTCGAACGATGGACAATGACGAAGACGCTTGCGCTACTTTGGCGACCTTCGAGGCGGCAATACTTCATTTGATCGCGGCGACCGAAAACAAGGGCGGACAGCTAACGGCAACTGCTCTTTTGAACATCAACTCGGTCATTTCATCTGGCATCTCGGCGATGGGCGGCGGTTGGGCGGAACTCAATTACAACCACGAGGTTTCCGGTTCCATCGCAGCGGCACTTTCGATCACGGAAGCTCTCGCCAGCGTCAATCATCCGCTTGATGGCGAGATCTCGGCGGCGCTTTCCGTATCCAACGCAAACGCCGAGAGACAGCACGGAGCGGCCGGAAACATCTTGGTCCAGGGTACGGTACAGGGCGACGCCCAAAAGATTGTAGGATTGTGGGCGGACGCCTTTATCCAATCAACCGTAGATGGCGACGCCCAAAAAATCGTAGGATGCATCGGAACGTCTTGGTGCGTCGGTTATCTTGGGGCGCCACTTGTGGATGAACCGGCTTTGAGTACGGCGGAAGCAATTGGACCCAATCACATTCGAGTGACATTCACCGAGCGTATGGAAAAGAATGACGCGTTGCTCGAAAAGACCAATTACATCCTCACGCCATTGACGCCGGGCTCGGCCTACCTGTACATCAACGAAATTGAACCACAGAACAAAGATTATCCGACCTATGTGGACATCGTAGTCTCGGAAATGACTCAAAGCGCAAACTACCACTTGACTGTGATAAACGTACAAGACACGGACGGAAAATCCATCGACAATTCAATGAATCAAGCCTATTTTATCGGAGCCGGCGGGAAGCCTACGGTGAAGCAGGTCATCGCCAAGAGCGATACGAGAGTGGACGTGGTGTTCACGGAAATCATGAAAGACAACGCGGATCTTCGCAACCCTTCAAAGTATACTTTCGACAACGGCCTACAAGTGTTGGGCGTGGTGGATGTTGAAGGCGATACCGTCAGCCTTGTGACAAGCGTCCAATCGGCCGGCGAGATTTACAACCTGACGGTGGGGTGAAGTTATGGCAATTACAGATCTAGCCGGCAATCCTCTTGACTTGTTAGGCAATACCGGCCAATTGCTTGGTTACACGGAACCGCCGCCGCCAGAAGAAGTCTTGTCGTTGGACATGTACAAATTCTTGATCATGCCAATTCGACACCAGGATAAGATCAACGGGAATTTGTTTGTAAAGCGTCTTCTTCACGGCGGCCAGCAAATATGGCAATATACGCACCAAAAAGCACACGACATCAAAAAGTTATGGTCCGTCACGGAATGTCCAGACGCCTTCTTGATTTACCTCAAAAACATCGTAGGATGGACAAAAGAGCTGGAAAGTATCACCGGCGGCCTCGATACAACGGTGCTTCGGAGGCTGATCAGCGTATCGGCGCCATTGTGGAAGAATAGAGGCCCAGAGGACGCCATCGCGGATCTTTTCCGAGTTCTTACCGCACAAAGAACGCGGATTTGGAATTGGTTCGACTTTCGATGGATCTTAGAAGAAACGGGGTTTGGCCAAGAACAACAAGGCTACGATCCTTGGCTCGTGGATCTCCCTGGGCCGCCAAACTATGATGAGAACCGGATGAACCTTCGGATCGTAGACGACGGAGAAACCGCACACCAGTTAATTCGTGACGTGGTGAATCTGATGAGAGCAACGGGCGAACGAATCGAGATCAGTTACATCAATTTCTTGGATCTATTCGAGGCCGATGAGGATACTTCACAGTGGGAAACGTTGAGCGGAACAATCGGCTACACGATCAATGTGGCCGACGGCTTGATGACTCTGAATAACACCGGCGTAGGCGGCGACAAGGTTCTAACCAATATCGAGAACAACGAAGATTGGCTCAACTACGTGGTGGCGGCTCGATTCAAATTACATAGAGAAGGCACAAGCGACGTTCGAGGCGGCATCATCTTCTACTATCACGATTCAGACAATTACTATTGGGCCGAGCTTCGGATCGGCGAAAATAAAGTGTATTTGAACAAGCGGGTTTCGGGCGTCGAATCAGTCGTGGCCAGTTTTGACATGATATCATTCCCGGAAACTCTGTATGAAGACGTATACTACATGATGCGCGTGCAAATGATACAGGAAGGGACCGGGAACCGACTCAAAGTGTGGTTAGACAACAACCTGACGGTGGACACGACGGATGGCGACGTGTTCAGAGGCAATTTGGGACTTATCCATAACGAAGAATGTTCCATGACGGTCGATGAGGTCGAAATGTTTGAAACTCCGCTTGAAACCGATACCGTGGATATCAACTATCAGGGGTGAGATATGACAGGCGAACAATATCTCAGCGTCAGCAACAAGAGAATCCTCGGAACCCAGGATTTCAAGGATTACCTGCTGGATTATCTTCGTGATAAGGATGAAGATGTTCTAGGGACCGTCTATGCCTCCACAGGCGTATTCGGCGCCATAGAGATCTCGGCGGCTGGCAACGACAAATTTGATTTGGACACGGACGTAGAAGCAACCGATGGGCAAGGACACAAGTTCAAACTCGACGCGGCGCTGGCACAAGACATCCAATTTGAAAACGCCAACGCGATTGCGTATCACATCGGATTGAAATACAACGTGAGACCAAAAGGCATCCAAACCAATCCGAGAACGGGTTGGCCGGAATATATGAACTGGCAAGAATCGGTGGGAGAAAAAGCCGAGCCTGACGCCGTGACAGACTTCGGAAGCGGCGTGATCAAATTAGTGATAGATTCGGTATGTGAATCCGGAGTGTCTCACGCTGGTCGCAAATGCGTCGTGTGGTTGGTAACGCCGGCGAAAGACGGAATTACAGAGACCAAAGCAATCGAAGAACGTGACGTCCAATGGGACGGATCAAATAATTACATCTTGACAAGCGGAGATTCGCTTGGTCAAGACGCCATCTCCACGACGGCCAGCGATTATCAAGTGATGCTCCTTGGACCGACGGTTCGACGTAACACGGATTTGAGTGTGGCGACCGGATACGCTTACATTGGAACGGTTACGGGTGTGGGCGCCGGCAGTCCGCCTTCTTCCTTCGACATCTCGGAACAAAACGAAATCAACGGCGACTTGTCCGGGCTCGGCCATATCGTTCGGACGGCTACAAACGGACGCCTCAAGGTGGAAGTCAAAGCTATCGCCGGCGAGGCCAACGAACACCAGATCAGAGTCAAAGATTCGGCCGGAACCACGATGTTCTGGGTGGATGAAGATGGCGACGTTTTCATCAAAGGCGATCTCACGGTCGAAGGCGAAACAACCCAACAAAACGTTGTAGAAGTACAATCGAGCCATATCATCACCGACAATCTCACGGCCGGCGATGCCGATACGGATCAACATTCTATACAAGGCGATCTTGAATTGCTCGGCGGCGGCGGAACGGTTTTCAGCGTAGATGGTACAACCGGCAACGTGGGGATAGGAGGGGCGCCAGATCCAGTTTACAGCCTGACTTGCGGAAGGCGTTTTGCTCCGAATCTGGATAATACACACGACCTCGGCGATGCTTCGAGGCGATGGAAAACGTTGTACGTTGTGAACATCGAGTTCACCGGCGACTTTCTACCCATCAACGATGACGCCCAGGATCTCGGGAGCGCTACGAAAAGGTGGGCCGAGCTTTGGTTGAGCCAAGAATTGAAGATGAGCGGCACGGTAACGGGAAGCCTGATCCCTACGACAACCGCCTCATACGACCTCGGAAGCTCCACGAACAAATGGTTCAACCTCTTCTACGTCGGGCGCCACTACAACGACATCCTACCGGGCGCTACTGAATCCCAAGACATCGGGAGTTCTTCCTACAAGTGGCGCAACTTCTATATGAGCGGGCGCCACATGAATAGCCTACTCGCCGGAAGCGCTTCATACGACCTCGGAGACGCAACATATCCATGGCGCCACCTTTACATATCCGGAAGTGTGTACGGAACGTTGAAACCGGACGTAGATGAAGCCCGAGCGCTCGGCGGAAGCTCTCAAAAATGGGGCGAAGCCCATATCAAAGATCTTTATGTGTACAACGGGGTGGCAGCCGATTTCACGCCATCCGGAGATAACGCGATAGACTTGGGCGGAAGCTCGACCAGATGGAAGGATTTCTACATTGCCGGCGGCGTGTATGGCGATCTATTGCCAGCCGCAACTACCACATATGATCTCGGAGCCTCGGACAAAGTTTGGAGCGAAGTGCACGCCCAGAATCTGACTACGCACGGCGCTACGACAATCGGCGGCCACGTTGTGCCGACGACAAACTTGACTTACAACTTGGGAGACACTTTATACCGTTTCGACAACGTTTACGCCGATCAATTCGGCCATTCCTATTATTGGGCTGATCGCGCAAATCTCCACTGGATATATACCAGGCAAGTGAGAGGCTATGATCCGGACGGAGCAGACGAATCACTGCTAGTCTCGGCCGGTTCCGGAGAACCTATCTATTTCACCCAACACACGACGTACCGATGGATGTTGGAGGCGGCGACCGGCGACTTTGCGCCGTTTACCGGCGAGGCCGTCAACATCGGAACTTCGACGAAACGAGTGAACAAGGTCTATTGTCGAAGGTTGGATCCCGGAACAGGAAACTCATTGTGGTTCGATATCAATGGCGCCGAAGCGTGGGTGATCGATTCGACCAAATACCTGCTCCCAAGGGGTTCTTACGGCCTTGGTAATTCAAGCTATCGAATCAGAAGCGTCACGGCGAGTGACGGCGAGTTCTCGGCAAATACCGGAAGGGCCATGGATCTGTATGGCGCAAGCGCCGTATACGCCCCGTTGAGTTTGAATTGGTTGATGAGCACGCCGTCGAATGCGAAGACGGGCGACTTGTTTGTCAACTCGGCGGGAACGCTGAAGATATACAACGGAAGCGCTTGGGTGTCAGTAGGTGCCCAAACTTGATCGGAGGAACGACATGAAATATATTGACTTGACAACCGACTTCGATCCGGGCGATCTCGACACGATAGACTACGCCCATGTCGCCATTACGCAATACATGCACATACCGGGCGGCGGGTTGGATTTCTACAGCAATTATGGAAACGTGGCTGCTGGCGAGTTCACGCCCGGCAAAACCAATCCGATTGTGACTCATTTGACCGGTTCGTCTTACACGACGCTCATGGCGGTGACGGCCGTAGATGGCGACGAAACGGTGCGAGATGCGATGGAAAGAGCTATGCTCCAATATTTGATAGACCAATCCGTGTACGCCGGAACGGTCGTGTAACAGAGGAGGCTAGCAATGATCACCGGCGACCTGTACACCAACATCGTTGGTAAAAAGATCTTAGGGACTCAAGACTTCAAGGATTACTTGTTGGATTACTTGAAGAGCAGCTCCGGTTTCATGAGCAAAAAGATCTATACGTCGCAAGGGGTTTTCTCTACCGTAGCATTGACGGATAGCGGGATCGATGAATTTGATATCGAAGCTGATCAGGAAGCCATCGACGGTCACGGCCGTTTCATGAAAACGTCTTCGGAGCTTACCAGTAATATCAAATTTGAAAACGCTAGCGCTGTGGTTTACGACATAGGGTTGCGCTACGCCGAAAAACCAAAAGGCATCCAAACCAACCCGAGAACAGGTTGGCCGGAATACTTGTATTGGGAAGAAACGATTGGAGAACGAGATGAGCCCGATTTGGTGGAACACCAGGGCTTAGGTGTGATCAAATTAGTGGTGGATTCGGTATGTGAATCCGGAGTAAGCCACGCCGGTCGAAAATGCTACGCTTGGATGGTAACGCCGGCGAAAAACGCCGTCACCGAAGCGAAAGCCATCGAAGAACACGATGTGCTTTGGGACGGTTCGAACAATTACATAATGACCACCGGCGATTCGCTCGGCCAAGAAATATCCGATATCAGCGAAACGCCATCGCAATATCAGGTGCTCTTGGTCGGTCCTACCGTGAGACGCAATTCATCCTTGGGCAATCCGGATCACGCGTTCTTGGGCACGGTCACCGGTGGCGGCTCCGGAAACTCTCCAGACAGCTTCAACATCTCAGGCCAAAATCTGCACGTAGCAAGTTGGGTTGATTACGCAGACATCGTTCGGGACGGAAGTCAAGGGACACTCAAAGTGGCCGTGGACGCGCAAGCGGGCGAAGCCGTCGATGAGCTTCAAATCAGGGTTAGAGATAGCGGCTTGACCACTATCTTCAGCGTTGACCAAGGCGGCGACGTATTCATCGCCGGGGATCTTACGGTCGAAGGCGAAACAACCCAAGAGAATGTCGTTGAAGTCTTATCGAACCACACGATCACAGGAGCGCTGGAAGCCGGTGACGCCGATACGGATCAACACGTATTCAAAGGAGTCACCGAATACCAAACTCAAGCGGGCGTGATGTACGCCCAATTCGACGGAGCAAATTCAAGAGGAGTATTCGCGGGCGACTTGTTGCCGTCAACCGATGATTCACGCAACCTCGGAAGTGGAACCAACAGATGGGACAATCTGTATGTTACCGAAATTAACGGCGGCTCGGAGGTCCGATGCGCTAGCATCCTGGCGCCTACGATAAACAACGGCAAAGACCTTGGCACGACTTCATACAAATGGAGACACCTATTCATAGCCGGCAATATATACGGGGATTTAATCCCAGGGGCTGACAACGCTCAAGACTTAGGAGACGGCAGCAACTCTTGGAAAGATTTGTATATCAAGGGCGGCGTTTACGGAGAGATTCGACCGGCGACCAACAATGTCTACGATTTGGGAACGGGAACACACGGTTGGAAGAACGTTTATTGGCGCGGCGGCGCGGGAAATACCATCCGACCTACCGCCCACGACACTTACGACCTCGGAGTCACGGGCACCCGATGGAAAGATTTGTATCTTTCCGGAATAGCCTATATCACCGGCGATGTCGTAGCGAGCCACTTGAGACCGCAAACGGCAAGCACGTACAATCTCGGCAGCGCTTCGGAGCAATGGAACTCCCTTTACCTGACCGGCGAACTCATAGGAGGGGCGTCTTGTTCGCAGCATTGGAGTCCCAATTCGCACAATACCCGAGATCTAGGGGCGGATGCAACCCGTTGGAGAACTTTGTATCTGGAAACTTCCTTGGATCTCGACGGAACGCTCAGCGTGGAAGGCGTATCCACGATGGGCCACATTTACCCGATAACGTCCAACTTCAACAACCTAGGCCAAGTTGACAACAGATGGGATCGATTATATGTGAACTATGTTGGCGCCTCAGAGAACCCAATTCTCACCCTATGGGCCAATAGTGGAAGCTCTTATGGGATTGTCTTCCCAAACAGCCACATTTACGAAGAAAGCAACGTGGCAGTATGGGCAACCGACGCCGACACGGACACCCTAAGACTAAGACTCGGCGGGACATATGATAGAGGATGGGAGATCACTGGCTCCGGCTATTGGGGCGGGATTCTTCAACCAACGGCAAACCGACAACAGGACATCGGATCGTCTTCAAGACACGCAAGAACTGTTTATCTTGAAGACATTGTTTTTGCAAATTATGGATATAACAGCGAAATTCACAACCGCCTAACGAATATAAACATTTGCACGGCGCAAGTGCACACACAGTCTTACTCCGGGGCGATTAACGGAATTCCATACAACGTTGCGTCTGTGACTCGATCTTCGGCCGGAGTGTACGTTGTGAACTTTGACGACGCCTTGGGGAATTACACGGCTGGTTCGCCTATCATTTCAGGATGTTATGAAAACAACGTTGGCTTTTCATACATAGCAAAGCCAAGCTCTTCAACGTCTTGTAATGTTTATACTTTTAACGCTTCAAATGTGGCCACAGATTCCTTGTTCGCCCTTGCGTATATGGGCGGCGGTTCGTTGGCGCCATAGGGGTGAGATTATGAAGGCCCTATTTGTGAAAGTTTTGAACAACGATGACTCATATCGATGTATGATGTTTCATCAACGCAAAGACGAAACATATGAAGGCGTCGCCGACTTAGCGCAAGACCTAGTGGATGTACATCATCCGGATGGCAAATTGGGTTCGTATGCTATTTATGACGGCGATCCTCTGGCGGTCGATTTGAATATCGACACCGATGTCGATATAGTAGACGGATCAGTGGTGATAAGTTAGTTTGGTGAAAATCCGATTGGCCGTGAAAGACGGATCAAGGAGAAGAACATGACCGCAAGAACCAGAAAGAAGCCTACCGTCCCGAACAAAAAGCTCACGCCGGAACAAGCGGCAAAGCAAAAAGCGGCGACCGAACGCCTCAGGTCCAGGGACGTCAAAAGCAGGAAGAAAGCAGAACTTGAAGCACTTCCTTCGACGCCGCCGGCAGACATTATGGACGATCAGGAAATCAACGAATATCTGCTCAGCCTAGCAAACAACAACGGCGAAGGCATGGAGCCGACGGAAAAGTTGCTGCTCGTGCAATTCAAAGAAGCATTGGCCAAAAGAAACCAAGCACAGCAGGAACTCAAGAAGGCTATCCAAGACCAAAGAGCGCTTACGGACATCGTCCAAAAACTCACCGGTCAAGTGGATGCTTGCGCCACCGTGTTGACGATGGCCGAAAAAGAACGCAGATATGAAAAATTCAAGGAGGAACGCTATGGTGCTACGCAAGGGGAGTAAGGGATCGCCCGTCGAAGAACTTCAAAAGAAGCTCGAAGCCTTGGGCTTGTATGACAAAGGCGTAGACGGCGACTATGGGACCAACACCCAACGGGCGGTAGTGGATTTCCAAACGCGCTACCTCGTGGACGGCATCGCCGACAAGGTAACGTTGGAAGCCATTGATCGAGCGTACGCCGCTTGGACCAGAGACGACAAAGAGATCATCTTTCCGGTCCCCAACGGGCTCGGCGAGATCGAAGACACATTTGGCAAGATCGTCTTCGATGAAGCGGGCGGCGGAAACGTCACCATTCTCAACCATTGGGACGATGAGAACATCGTGGCGGCGAGCCTTCCCATCGTAGGAAAGCAATTGATCCACAAGCTCATGGAACCCGTCTTCCGGGCCGTGCTCCAAAACCTGAAAGATAAAGGGTTGGACGGAGAGATCAAACAATTTGGGGTGTGGTGTCCTAGGCACAAAATGCACAATCCAAAGCGCGGGCTTTCAACACACAGTTGGGGCATTTCGTGTGACATCAATTGGGCCACCAATATGCCTGGCGCTCCGGGCGACTTGAACCCTGGCATCGTTGATTCCTTCGAGCGATACGGATTCCAATGGGGCGGCCGTTGGAGGTATCGAGACGATATGCATTTCCAATACTGTAACGGGTATTGATTGGAGGAGTCATGAAACTTGAAGTGATTGTGAGCGGCGGGCTCGCCTTAGTAGCAGCGGTTGTGCTAATTGCCCCAAGGTATTGTGCGGATTCAAGCGTCATCACAGCCGTATCGGCACAGGAAGCGTTCCCAAACGCAGATGGGTCCCGATACTCAGAAGCGAAAACCGATGGCGATACGGCACAACCTCGCACGTCGGAGACTTCCGAAGAGGCGACGGGCGATCCGGCCGTCGCAACCGCCGGCCATAGCCTCATCAAGGCGATTGACGATTGGACCAACGTCGGACTTCTCGCCGGCTTTATTGGTTTCATCAACTTCCTGATCAACCTCACGAAGATCCGGCGGATTCGAGAATGGTTCGAGAAACACCAGAAGAAATGGATGTTGCCTTACATCTCGATGGGGCTCGGCGGACTTTCGGCGGCGCTCACCGCTTACATTGCCGGAGCTAGCATCGCCAACGCCTTGATTCTCGGCGTTATGGCGGGTATGGGAGCAACCGGGCTTCACGAAGCCGTAAACAAACGGAAAGCCGAAAACAGGCAAGGGTAGGCCCAAGTAGGGAATTGGCGTGAAATGGGAGCCTTTGGGGTTGGGAGGTAGGAATTGGCGTGAATCATCCTACTTTGGGCAAAGTAGGTAGGGAAAGGTAGAACGAGATGATGATGGCAAATTCCATATGGACTTGGTTGAAGAAATATTGGTTGTACATCGTTCTCGGGCTGCTGTTGGTTCTTTACGTGATCACGCGCATCCTTCCGGGCGGGCGGGACGAAGAAGCCAAGAAAAAGACATTGGCAAAGATCAAACAAGGCGCCGAGAAGATCAAAAAGAAGCACGACGAAGCCATCAAGAAACACAACGACGAAATGAAGAAGAAGCGAGAGGAACTGGATGAAATCAAGGCCATAGAAGATGAAGATGAACGCATGGCCAAACTCGCTGAGTTCGCCAATAGGAGGGGGCAATGAAGACCGTTCTGGCTTTCGCATTGGTCATAATAATGGTGAGCGCTCCGATCCAGGCCCTGGGTTCAGGTGCCGGGGTTGTGGTGTTGAAAGAGGGCGAGCCTGCGCCTTTTAAGGGTTTCCTGGTCCCGGAAATCAGATTTACTCAGCTCTTACAAGCTGAAATCGATGTGGCTGACCTAAAGTTCAAGTTAGACCTGGAGTTAAAGAAGAGCGCGGAGCTTGAGAAACTCTATTTGGACGGCGTGGGCAAACTGGCGAAACCGATACATTGGTCCGAAGGCGTCACGTTCAATCGCTGGCTGGGTTTCGGCATCGGAGTCATTGTTATGGGCCTGGCGATCTACGGCGGCGCGAAGCTCCAAAGTTCACTTCAACCGTAACATTTGTCACATTAGACGACCGGGAACAACTCGGCTAAAATATACCTTGATTGTGGTTTTATTCCCAGGAGGTTACGATGGACATATCGGACACAGGAATATTAGCGGCCATCGTGACCTTGGCCACGGTATTAGCAAAATTGTTAGAATCTGCTTGGAATCAGCGCTTCGGAAAAAACAACGGCAACGGCGGCCACCTATCAAGAAAGCAAATTGAAGAACTAGGCGAAGTCATTGGCAAGCAAATAGCCAAAAACATATCTGAACACACAGACAAATGTATGTGTAAACTAACCGATGGCGTAGTGGAAGACGGAAAAAAGCGAGCTTCAGATATGACACGCAAGAGCGATGAGATGACCAAAGACTTCACGAGGGCCATCGCCGAACTAGGCCAAACGCTCACTTCCACTTCCACAAGACAAACCCAAGACATCATATCCGCGATGGAACGAAAAGCGAAAGCCGATGAAGACAATCACCGGGCGCTTACCCATTGTCTACAGGGTATGAAAAATAGCATCGCCGAACAGAAGGGTCAAATGGCAACTTTGATCGGCGAGGTGAAAGCGCTTCGATAGGAGGGCGAAATGGCCGACAAGGACGAAGGGAAAGAGAAAGAGAAAGCGAAAGTTGACGTGGAAGGGAGCGCCAACGGAGGTGTGACCATCCGACTGAACAAGACGGCGCTTACAGCCCTCATCACGGCAATCGCCGGCTTCGTTTTCAATTATTACAACGGGATCGCGAACAAGGACGAAACCAAAGAGACGAACAAAGGCGCTTACGAATACACCCAGCGGCGGCTTGATGCCCTGGAGCGCCAGGTGGAAATGCTCACGAAGGCTATCATCGAAGGCAAGGCCGACAAGGTATCTGAAAGGAAACCAGCGGCCAGCCCTTCGAGGGCGCCGGCGAGTTCTGCCGTGGCGACGGAAGCAAAGGGGGTCGGAAGCTTCACGTTCACGAAGGCAAAGGCGAAGCTCAGACCGAAGTATGACGACTTCGTGCAAATGGTCCAAACGAAAGGCCAAGTGAAACTCGAAGAGATTGAAAAGACGGAAACCAAAGAAGAAAAGACCGATCCTGCCGAATAAATCAGCCACTTCTCCAGCTCCTTGATAAAACATATCGTAGAAATATCCATACGGAGTCAAACGTGTTGAAGATACTGATAGACAACAAATACGCGGTTATTCAGGGCGCTAGCAGAAAGTTGCTCGGAGAATTGGATCAAATCACGAGCTATCCGGTCAAGGGATACTACTTCACGACGGCGTTCAAGAACAAAATTTGGGACGGTCGAGAGCACCTGCTGAAATTCAAAGCTGGCGCCTCGGGCGGCTACAGAGTGCCAGTCGGAATGCTCGAAGATGTAACGCGCTATTTGAAGAAAAAACGGGTGTCGTATCGAATAGTGTCAGGCGTCCATAACCACACCGAGAACATCAAGACGGGTTGGAACCCAGACCTTACCCTTAGAGACTACCAACAGAAGGCCGTAGACGCCATCTGCAGCCCGAAAAGGGACATCTATCTGGGGCGAGGCATACTGAAAATGCCGATTCGGTCGGGCAAGACTAAAACGGCGGCCGGAATCATCCATCGGCTCAAAGCTCGAACCTTGTTCTTGGTTCCAAGCCAGATGCTCTTACACCAGACGCAAGCTTCGCTCGAAGATTCCCTTCAAGTGAAAATAGGCGCCATCGGCGATAGCGCTTGGGATCCGCAAGACATCACCGTAGCAACGATCCAGGCGATCATCAAATGGTATGAAGGTTACAAAAGTTATGCTGCTCGGATCGAGAAGGCAAAAGAAGAGAGAGACCAAGAGAAGGTTGAAAAGTTGAAGAGCGAGGAGAGAACGTGGAGAGAAAAACACAAGACGTGTAAGCGCTTTCTCGAATCCATCGATCTCCTCATCTTCGACGAATGCCACCATCTTCGAGGGAAGTCTTGGCGGCGCGTCGTGATCGATTGTGACGCTGCTTACAAAATAGGACTTTCGGCAACGGTCAACTTGGATTCGGCACACGAGAACGAGCTTGGAGAGATTTGGCTGAAGGCTTCCACCGGCAACGTCGTGGTGGACGTATCAACGACGAAATTGATCCGGGAAGGCTGGCTGGTCCAACCTACCATCGAGCTTCGGAAGGTACACAAGCCCGAAGGCATACAACACCATCGATGGTCTAATACGCTTCAGAGCGAAGCCATATACAACAACGCGCATCGGAACGCTATGATCGTGGAAGACGTGATCGAGTGTCTTCGAGAGCGCGGGATGAAAGTTCTGGTAATCACGAATCGCATCGAACAGATTGAAGCGCTCGGGCCGATGCTCGAAGCCGAAAGCATCCCGTTCAATTACATCATCGGTCGCCACGCTTCAAAGAAGCGGAAGGAAGCGGTGGAAGCGTTCGTAGACGGTTCGGCGCCGGTCCTCATGGGGACCGTCTTTGGAGAAGGGATCGACATACCCGAGATCGAAGCCGTTGTGAACGCCCAAGGCGGACGGAGCGACAAAGCGACGATCCAACGAATGAGAAACCTCACGCCTCACGAAGGGAAGACGGAGGCCGTATTCAAAGACTATGTAGACCTCATGAATCCATACTTTGCGACACACTCGAAAGAGCGTTTGGCCGCCTACCGAAGCGAAAAAGCGTTCAGAATCAAGTTGCTGGAGGAGTAGTGATTACAAAGGTTTACCTTTTTATCTTTACTTTCATCCTACCTTTCGGTATAGGTAGGATATTGACGTTAAAGACCGATAAGCAGCGGTGCAAAAGTCGGTTGACCCTTTTGGAAGTTGGAATTGGTTTGAGGAGCGTCGGGAAGCGGATAACAGCACTGGAACGCTCTACCCCCTAAGTGTTTCGCTGTTGTCCACACCGCTGCCTTCCCGGCGCTTCACAAACCTTTTTTTTGGGAGGACATCATATGAATCCAAGTCGTGATACGACTATATTGAAGCAAAAGACACATCGAATAGAGAAAGCGTTCAACGAGCTATCCCAAGAAGCCTTCGCCATCTGGATTCGCCTTATGATGGCTTCCCCAAAACAATTGAAATCCGGTCGAACCAAATTGGCTGAAATGACCAATTATTCGGAGGGGCGATTCAGTGTCATTTTGAAAGAACTCAAAAACAACGGCTACGTGACAATCCACCCTGGGCCTTATCCGGGGACGCCCAGCGAAATCAAATTGACCAGAAAAGCACTCATAGCGGGGAAGAATCATTTTGTCATCCTGGCCAATTGTCTGACTCGATACGGACCAAACAATCTCAATGCGACTCAACATGAGATTCAGGCTATTGAGACTGTGCGCGACCTATTTTCATTCCACGCTCTTCAGCTTGGTAGCGAAGAAACCGCTGATTTCCATAACATTGTCAGAAGAAAGTGGCTGTCCATAGACAGCCCCTATGAAACATCAGAACCTGCAAAAGACACGGAAACACCTGAAAGCTCATCCGAAGAAAACATGAACAAACACTCTGCTAACGCCGGCGCTGCTTCAACTTCTGCGCCAGCAGCCACTAAAAATAGTTCACGTGCGGTTTCAAAAAGGACACCCAAATTTAAGGCAAAATCTATTTATTTACCCAAGGATTATCCGAAGAAACGACATGACCTTCAGCGATCTTCCGGGAAGGTTCGAGAAAATGTAGAAGAAGAAACACAAGATGCAAAAAGTGTCATCGGTATAAGTTCTTCTAGTAATTTTAGAAGAGAGAAAATTCTAAAAAAGAAAAAAGATATAAATAAAGCAATTTCAGACAAAAGGAAAAAGACAAGAGAAGAGAACGCAAGAAGAAGAGAGCAACTGGAGAAGGATATCCAAAATGGCAAGGGCCTGGCCGCCGGCTGGGACGCTCCGGATGACGCCACAATCACATTCGATCCGTTCTCCAAGCACCACGCTTGGATGAAGGAAGTCATCCTTCGAAAATGGAGGGCCGATCCCGAGCGCGTGGCGCTGTTAGAGAAGATTGGAACGGAGTTCAGAAGGGTTTATTCAAAGTACAGAAAACTGTACGACTCGGAATATGATATGCACCCGATATTCGGCAAAACTGAATTCGAGATGGCGAAACGGGCCGGCATTCATTGCGTTCTGAAAGGCGTGACTCCTACCGAGCTGATAGAATATTGGCATATCCACGCCAGAGACTTTACAAAGCTCATATTTCCAACCATCCACTTCCTGTCCGGAGCCGCAAACGTGGAGACGGTGGCTTGTATCGTAGGCGGGCGAAGAGGGGCGAAGCGGGCGAAGTCTTTGAAGGGCGAGGAGAGGGCGAGCGTGGAACACACGTTCAGCGATCTTTCGGAGTTGGATCGAAGATTGAGGAAAGGCCTGGAGAAGGCAGGCTTTGATACCGGCGAGTATGATGATCGATACCTACTATCTGTGCAATCGGCGGCGAGGTCGAGAGCGCGTGGTTTCGATCTCTTTGTTCCTGAATCTATGGCGGGTATGGTGGAATGGGCAACCAAGAATCTGTACCATGACTTGGAGAAGTACGTGAAATGAGAAGCGAAAGCGAAGTTTTACATTTCAAGGAAGAGGCCGAGAAGGCCATACGCGGCAAGTGTAAGGCGTGCGAAGGCCGAGACGATAAGTGCGAATGCTACAAGCGCACCTACTGTATCGTCAGCGCCTACGAAGCGAGCATACCGAGGGACTTTTGGGAATCAACCCCGGAAGATGTGACGCACAACGTGAGGCCGTTCAAAGATAGCGTGGAGCCGTATTGTAGGCGGCTGAAGAAGGCGAGGGCGAAGGGATACGGGCTCTTGTTCCTTGGAGACAACGGAGTGGGCAAAACTATGTTCATATCCATTGTGCTCAACCAAGCTATCCGGAAGGGCTTCAGCGCTTACTACACGACGATGCTCCAACTCGAACACGACTTGAAGCGAGGGTTCAACGCTCCGGATATCACGGAACGGCTCGATTGGATGCTTTCGTCTGATTTCGTGGCCATAGACGAGATGGGCAAGGAGCGATACAAATCCAAAAGCGGGGATCATTGGATGAGGGCCGAACTTGAGAGGCTCTTCAAAGGGCGGTGCGACGATTCCAAGCCGATGCTCTTGGGTAGCAATCTCGGGCTCGAAGATCTCAGCGATATGTACGGGCCCACGTTCGCTTCTGTTTTGACCGGAAAGTATCAACAGGTGCTCCTCGGGCCGGGCGACTTCCGCTCATCTATGCGCGAGAAGATGGTGAAGGATATGGCCTATGGCAACGGCAAGAGGAGCAGAAAGAAATGAGCGAATTCAGTATTGAGTTTGAAGAAGAAGTATTGGCCAGTTGTTTGGCGGTCCAAGAATATTTGGCCCAAGCGGCGCCGGTCCTACGGTCGCACCACTTCGCAACTAAGCATCACGCGTGGATATGGGGAGCCATCGAAGAAGCCTGGGAGCGGAAGGAACTGGTCCACGGGAAGGCGTTGATCAAGAAGTGCAAGCGAGAGTTCTCGCCGGAGGACGGAAAGCCGTATTTGGAGCTGTATCGAAAGCTCTTGAAACTCAAACCCAAATCTCCAAAAACCGCTCTCAAGGAGTTGACCGAGTTCGTCAGATACGTGATGCTACAAGCCGCGATGGAAGACGCAGTGAAGGATTTGAAAGGCGGGAAGGTGGATGAAGCCTACGGAAAAGTGGGCGAGGTCATCCGTTCAAGTCCGGCGGAGCGGGAGTATGAAACCATCGAATGGGTCGATGAGTTCGAGGCGCGACAGGCCGAGCGGAAACATCGTCGGGATCATCCGGAGCTTTACCCAATCATACCAACGGGTTTTCCTACCATCGACCGGGCGATCCGAGGCATACAGATGCCCGAGATCGGGATCGTCATGGGTACAACCGGGAAGGGCAAATCCATCTTCCTCAATCGCCTAGGCTGGGCCGCAGCAAAAAGAGGGTACGGCGTATTACACGTGCCCGTAGAAATGCCCGGCGAACAGGTAGCGCAGCGCTACGACACAATATTCATGAATCGCAAGTACGATGATTTCAAGTTCTATGATTTTAAGGATGAAGACCTCGCCGTGATGAAGAGGCGATTGGAGAAGAACCGGAAACGCTTCAAGAACATGCTTACCATAGCGAAGATGCCCCTCAAGAGGGTTGACGCTGATATGGTAGCGAGGTGTATCCAAGCGGAGCGTGAAGCCGGGAAGGACATCAAGTTGATCATACTCGATTCGGCGGACCATTTCAAACCTCGCCGTTCATATCGAGAGAAGCGGGTTGAACACGCAGAAGTGTATTGGGAAGTGAAGTGTATGGCCGATGAACTCGGCGTCGCTGTTTGGACTTCGACCCACGCCGGCCGCGAATGGGCTTCCAAGATTGCGACGGCCGAGGCGAGCGCCGAGAGCTATGACAAATCCAGGATCGTGGATATCATTTTCACCTTGAATGAACCCGAGGAAAAGAGCCGATCCAAGACCGTGGTGGTGAGCTACGGCGCCGAGGACGAGCCCGAGGATGACGAAGACGGCGCCGAGGACGGAATCAAGACGCCTCGCCTACAGCTCTTTGTAGCGAAGTATCGAGACGGCAAAAGCAAGTTCACGGTTGAACTTGAATATGATTTCGCCCGAATGATGATCAGAGAACCGGAGGGCTCCTGATGAGCTTCGACATTGAAGACTACATCGACGGCAAGCTTGAAAGACTTCGACCAAGCGCCGGCGATGAGATGACGGCCGTTTGCCCGAATTGCGACAAGTTCGGATCATTCTATGTGAATGTGAAGTCCGGGAAATATGTCTGCTTCAAGTGCGAGTTCAAGGCGTTGAGTATCGTGGGGCTTATTGCCAAACTGGAAGGGATCAGCTGGCGTGAAGCTCGGAAGTATCTTTTCAAACAAGGCGTCAAGCTTCGGAAGATGGAACCGGCCACGCTCGAAGATGAGATTGCTTCTCTTCGACCGGGCGCCGAGGCGGAAGACGAAGAAAAAATGGTGGAAGTGCCGTTGCCAGAAGAGTTCGTTGGGGTGTATGAGAAGGGGAAATGGCGCGTGCCCAAGTATCTGAAAGAAAGGGGTTTCACGAAGAGAACCCTCAAGAGGTGGGGGATCGGCTTTTGTAGGTCGGGCCGATACGCCGACAGAATTGTCATACCTATTCGATGCGACAATGGTTACAGCTTTACAGCCCGAGACGCAACGGGCGCTCGGGAACCCAAATATTTGAATCCCAAAGGGGCTGATCATAATAGACTGCTGTGTTGCTATGAGGCCATCGAACCTGGCGCCGATATTGTTTTGGTGGAAGGGCCAACGGATGCTATGATGGCGTGCCAGAATGATTTGATAGGCGTAGGGCTCTTGGGCAAAGAACTTCACCAAGCGCAATTGGATCTTCTCCGGAGGGCGCGGCCGGGTTCCATTGTGGTGATGCTTGATCCCGAAGAGGTGACGGCGCCGTTGAAGGCGGCTCGGCAACTTTCATATTGCTTCGAGGACGTTTACATCGCTAAACTTCCGGAGGGCGAAGATCCGGGATCGGCAACTCGCAAGCAATTACACAAGGCATTCAACGACGCGCAGCGTTACAAAGGCGAGCGTTTAGGCGAACTGGAAGCGCTTTTGGTTGAATCTCGTGCGTCTATGGTTTACTGAAAAGGCTGTAAACTTTATGGTTTCTTGCACCGAAAAAAGTAGCCAATTTGACACCACGCCTAAGACACCAGTATTTACTGACAAAAACCACCTTGCTACGAAAATTTTTCCTGCAAGAACCACCAAAAGTACGAAAAAAGTAGCCAATTGCTCAAAATTCAGTGCGAAGTGTGTGCTTGAGGTAGAAAGAAAGGTTGGCAAAAACCAGTACAAATATCAGCCAAGTACAAAAAAGTTTGGCCAAGCTGGGTGGAAATTGACACTTTCGGTATGGTTTTCGCTAGGATTAGGGGACAGGAGCAACCCTAAACCGAACGAACGGAGGCCAAAATGAGCGCACGCGACAAATTTGATAAATCCGGCGAGCTGAAAGTGGAATGTAAAGTCTGTGGAAAATGGTACCATAGATTGGACGTTCACCTTCCTTCCGCCCACGGGATCAAAGTGGATGAATATAGGGTTCGCTATCCTGGCGCTGAGACGATCTCCGAGAAAGCTCGGCGCAACGCCTCCAAATCCAAGACGGACGCGGCCCGGAGAGCGCTGGAACGTGAATCTTTGGTCTTGGACGCTATCTCTCGCAAAGAAACCGAGGTGCAAGTGGAAGATAGCAGAAAGCCTTTTCGTAGTGGATGTGCTACGTTGTTCCAAAGAAACGATCTCTCTGATTTCGACAAAGAGTATGTTCCCGAGCATGATGAGGGATGGCTTCCGGGCGAGAAGGAAAAGGTTGAATGGGAACCGCTGATGCTTGGGATTGAGGAAGGCGATAACGTTCTGTTGGTCGGTCCTACCGGATGCGGAAAGAGCGCTGGCGTGCTCCAGCTGGCCTCGATTATCAACCAACCAGTTCGCCGCGTCAATCTCCATGGCGATGTTCGTGCTTCCGAGTTCTTGGGTGAGAAGGTTGTGGAGGTGGATCCTGGGACGAGCCAAGCCGTGGTTTCTTGGAAGGATGGTATTCTTCCCCAAGCGATGCGGAACGGCCACTGGTTGCTTCTTGACGAGCTGGATGCGGCGCCGGCTTCGATATTGTTTGTGCTCCAAGCTGTTCTTGAGAACGGCCATAAGCTCTGTTTGACCGGGAATGGCGGCGAGGTCGTGAAGCCCCATAAGGACTTCCGGATCATCGCTACCGCAAACACGCTCGGCAAAGGCGACGACAGCGGATTGTACGCCGGAACGAACGTCCTCAATGAGGCATTTTTGGACCGTTTCGGCGTGGTGATCGATAGCGGTTATCCGAGGCGCCGAGATGAAGAGAGAATCCTTGTCGAAAAAGCGAAGATCGACCGTGGGGTTGCTCGCCAAATGGTCGAAGTCGCAGACAAGGTTCGCCAGGGGTACAAAGACGAAGTTCTGTATTGTACTTTTTCTACTCGCCGCTTGATCATGTGGGCTTCCAAAACCGTCAAAATGGGTGGTGACTTCCGGAAGGCGGCGAAGTATACGGTGTTGAATAAACTGGCTTCCGATGATTCCGCAACGGTGAACGGAATCATCCAGCGGATCATGGGTCGCTAAGATGAGAATGCTACGAAAAAAGTTCCCAAGAAGTGTTTTGGCAAAAACCGAGCGCTTCTTGGGGTTTACTTCTTGTCACGAAAAAAGTAGCCAAGATGGTACGAAAAAAGTAGCCAAAAACAGGAAAAGATCACATAAGGACCACCGAAACAAAGAATTATTTGGCCAAGAAAAGTACAGAGAGAACAACCAAGTACAAAAAAGTTTTACAAGCTCTGGCAAAAACGACACTTTCGGTATGGTTTTCGCTAGTAATAAAAGGTGAAACGGAGGCCGAAAATGAGAAAAGGAACGACGGGACTTGAGACGAGATGGGAAAAGGTCGCTGCTATCTTCGCAAGAACAAAGGGCGTGACCGTAAAGCTCCAAGGACGCCAACCGAAGACTGACGGTTCAACGATTTACCTGCCCGAGAACGCCAACGAGATGAGCGCCAAAGATCAGCGCCGGCTCGAAGGCGTCTTGGATCATGAGTGGATGCATATTCACGAAGAGCGCGAAGCCGAGAAGTATGGCTACAAGGGCGCCTTCAAACTCTTGAAGGAAGAAGTGAAGAACAACCGCGAAGCGATGATGCTGAACGTGTTTGAAGATATTCGATGCGAAGAGAAGGCCACGAAGCTCTGGATCGGCGTCGCTGAGAACCTCGCCTTGGCTATGGAGCAGAGCGTGGAAGAGTATCAGAAAGAGGCGGCCCGGATCGAGAAGAGCGTGGGCGAGCAATTCTGGAAGTTGATTGGTTCGGCGATTATCTTCAAGGCGCGTGGCGAAGAGCTTAGTTGGTTGCCGAAAGCTCTTGGGCCCTTCGTGGCCGACCTCGAACCCGAGATTGCCGAAAGTCGGATCATCGAGCGTCCCGAGCAGAGCTTGGAGCTTGGTCGCCGAGTGATAGAGAAGCTCCAGGGCGCCCTTGAAGAAGCTCGCAAGGAAGCTGAGAAACGCCAAGAAGAGAAGGAAGCTGGCGAAGGCGAGAATGAGGATGGCTCCGAAGGTTCGAGCGAAGGCGAAGAGGCCGAAGGCGAGGGCGATGGCTCCGAAGGTTCGAGCGAAGGCGAAGAGGCCGAAGGCGAGGGCGAAGGCTCCGAAGCCGAAGGCGAAGAGGCCGAGAACGAAGACGAAGGCGAGAAGAAGGGCCAAGGCTCGAAGAAGGGCGAAGGCGAGACGGACGAAGAGGCCGAGAACGAAGGCGGCAACGGCGGCGAGAAAGCCGAAGGCGAGAAGAAGGGCCAAGGCTCCGAAGCCGAAGGCGAAGGCAGCGAAAGTTCAATCAACGAGATGAGCGATGAGGAGCTGGAAGAGGCGATTGAAGCCCTGAAAGGCGCCGAGCGCGATGCCGAATCCCAAGACATGAATGACATCGAGCGAGAGAAATTGGGCGAGAAGTCGGAACAAGAGGCCGCCAAGACGAGCGGAACCCGTTACAGCACCCATCCGGCCATCGAGCGACAAGACAAAGTTATCACGCCTCGCAACGGCGACAAGAGTGAATACGACCGGCTCAGGTCCAAGGTGAATAAGCAAGTGGGCGCCCTGAAAGCCAAAATCCTTCAAACTCTTCGCTCACAAGCTCAATCGCGATTCATCGGCGACAGAGAGCAGGGCCGTATTGATTCGGCGGCTCTTTACGGGCTCCGGATGGGCGAGAAGAGAGTGTTCTGCAAAAGGACGGAAGAAACGAAATTGGACACGGCCGTTTCTGTTCTGGTGGACCTTAGCGGTTCGATGGGAGAAGGCCGGAACAGCCGCTCCAAAGCCTACTATGCGAAAATGGTGTCTATTGCCTTGGGCGAAACCTTCAACGCCTTGAACATCCCTTTCGAGATGGTCGGGTTCACGAATACGTATAGCCGTCGCCGGCATGCTCCTGATATTGATCGGTATGCTCGACAACTTCCCTTTGACTTCCACATGTTTAAGAGCTTTGGCGATAAATTCACGAAGGTGAAGGCCAGACTGACGACGATCACCGGGCTCGAAGAAAATGTGGACGGCGGGGCGTTGATGTTCGTGGCGAAGAGACTGGCCGTCCGCCGAGAAAGCCGCAAGATGATTTTCGTGATTTCGGACGGAGCGCCGGCCGGCGGATGTCGTCCCGACGTCAACCATTCATACCTTCACGAAGTCATCCGGAAAGTGACCAAGGCGGGGATCGAAGTTTTCGGGATTGGCGTTCTGACTTCGTCGGTGGCTCGATATTACACGCCGGCGAATGGCTCCAGCCATATCGTCGTGAATAAACTAGATCAATTTGCGGTTCAGGTCTTCAAGCTCCTGAAGGCGCAACTGCTGAAGAAGAGGAGGGCCGCATAATGCTACCAGCGGGATTCAGATGCGATGCAGCGCTGTTGGAGCGCTACGAAGAAGTCAGCAAGGACATGATGCCTTTGATTCGTCGGAAGGCTTCTATGGCACAACGGGCCGTTGCCGGCATGGACTTCGATGATTTGGTACAAGAAGGGCGTTTGGCTATTTTGAGCGCTTTGGCGAGCTACGATGAAAAGAAGGGGCCATGGAGAAAGTACGTTGGTGTGGTCCTGAAGAATACCTTCAACGGTCTCATAGGCCATTCGAGAGCGCATTGTCGCATGCCTCGGATGTTGGTAGACGGTGAGGCCGGCGAGAAGAGGTTGGCCCCTGTAGCGCCGGCGAGCCTTGACGACGTAGCCGAGCCGAGCGCAGAAGAAGAGAACGCCGAAGAACAAGCCCAACTTCTTGAGAAGAAAAAACAGGTGTTCGAGGCGCACAGAAGGATCAGAAAGCGGTTGAAGCCAAATTATTGTGCGGTGTACGACTGTATGGTTACACCGTCTGCGGAGTTTATGAAGTTCGTTCGGGACATGGGAGGCAACCCGGACAAACCTATGCTCGAAGAGATCGCGGCGTATGTTGGAATCAGCAAACAGTCAGTAGATTATGGCATACACCGCATCCGTATGCTTTTCGTTGAATTGACCAAAGGCGAATTCAGCGACCTGTTTGGTGAATTGATAAAGAAAGACAGGCCGCACATTTCGGCCAAGAAAGGCTACTTGGATTGGGATTTTGTAGAACATATCGCGGCGAAACGCGGCTTGGAATTGAAGCCCAATCCGGACAGCCACACAAGGTGGGATTTTTACCAGAAGAGCGAGAACGGCGAGCGTTTGATCGTTCGGTATCCATGGGGCACGGTTATGACGGCCCGATGGATGAATCAGTCGGTCACCTATTTGATGGAGTGCCGGTTTTTCGATGCCAACTACGCTCTGGTATACGGAAAGAACAACGTGAAGGATCAGCTGGAGTTGCCTTGGTACAACGCTCTGATCCGAGAGCTGAAGGAAGCTCACAAGGAGAGTAACATGGCCAAGAAGAAGGAACAGGTGAAGGAGCTGCCGCCTTGCGTGGGCACGTACGAAACAGACGACACTCAATGCAACGGTGATCCGGAAATGGACGAAAAACCTTGTGCGTGGCAAATAAGGTGCGCGGCGCTCAAGGAGATCTGCGAAAGAACCGGAAGGCCGTTGGATGATTTCGTGACGATGGAAAACAAGAAAGGCCCGCCGGTAGATGGCGAGCCCAATGTTTTCGGCATGGCGAAAGATCATCGCAAGCTACTGGAAGAGTGCGACGAGATGATCGATGAGTTGAAGCTCGAAGTGGACGAAGAGCTTGGCCATGTAGTCTCGAAGGCCGGCGAAGACGAGGATGAAGACCTCGAAGACGAAGACGAGGATGAAGACCTCGAAGACGAAGACGAGGATGAAGACCTCGAAGACGAGGATGAAGACCTCGAAGACGAAGACGAGGATGAAGACCTCGAAGACGAGGATGAAGACCTCGAAGACGAGGATGAAGACCTCGAAGACGAGGATGAAGACCTCGAAGACGAAGACGAGGATGATGAAGAACCAGCCGAGGATGAGCAGGACGATGAAGACGAGGGCGATGAAGGGGTAGAGACAGCCTCTGGCGACGAGAAGGCCGAGAAGGGCAAAGGCAAGAAAACTGGCCGCAAGAAAAAGCGAGGCCGAAAGCCGTTGCCTCCTGGCAGCCGTCTCAAAACATATCCGGAAGAACTCAGGGAACTTTGGGAACACTTCCGCTTACAGCTCGAAGAGAACGCCGAGCGCCGATTCATGGAAGACGAAGACTTGTTGGAAGCCGGTATGTTCTATGTGAGAGATCGTACCGAGCATTCAGGGTATGCGAGCGTGTATTGTAAGACGGATAAGGGGCGCGATATTGCTTTGGCTGCCGTGAGGTTCAAAACTCGAACCAAGCAGTTGGACATCGAGACTACCTTGAGCGTCAAGAAGAGCGAGAAGGCGGCAACCAAGCCAATGATGGCGAAGCTGAAACTGGTGCCTTTCAACGATGGCCAGTTCAAGGCTATCGCTACTGAGATGAATAAGGAACGAGTGGGGATCATGGCCGAGTTGATCTGTAGGGCCATCGATAAAGAGTTCATCAAATTGCCCGAAGCTCCATAGGTTGCTCCCTAGACCGGCCGAGGGCAGAGCGGCGCCGTAGTGGATTGGCCTCCGTTCCGGCGCCGCTCATTTATTTACTTGTGAGGCAGCGTGGAAAAACTGATAATCATAGGAGGCGGGATCGCCGGTTTAGTTTCCGGATACGTGTTCAGCAAAGTGGATGGCGTGCAAGTAAGGTTATTTGAGCCCGGAAGGTTGGGCGGCGAATTTTTGGCGGGCGGTTTGAAGTACGTGAGGAAGACTTCGCGTACATCTTCGATGCTAGATGATTTGGAAGTGTCTTACAGCCCGTATATAGTGAAAGGCGGACTGCTGCTGCGAGGTAGGGTCTTGCCGTATCCGGCTTGTTTAAGAGATATGCCGACGGAACAAGCCGAGCGAATCAGAGCCGACCATTACCGCAAAACCAGGAAAGCGGAACCGACTACATGGGCGGCCAAAAGCATGAATGATCCGCATGAAACGGGTTCTCGGCGAGCCCTTCAATGCGATTTCAAACATATGGCGAGGGCTTTGGCCGAAAGAGTGGAAGTGATTGAAAAGACGGTTGCTTCCATAGGCAAGGATATGGTGACGATGACCGACGGGACTTGTGCCAAATTCGACGCCTTGATTTCAACCATCCCCCTTTGGATCCTGAGAAGGATGGTCCATTTCGACGTGCCGAACTGCGTGGCGATGAAGTTGAATATCGTGTTTGTCGCCCCTCGCCGGAACCCTTACGTCAGATGGGATTACATTTACACTCCTTACACCCCAGAATCTACAATACACCGTATTTCGCCCTGTAGCGTGGGATATGCCGCCGAGATCAACGGCGAGCTTGATATGAATCGAGCGATGGGGGATCTGGGGTTCTTGTTTCAAGACGGTTTCCACGTGGATAAGGTAAGGGCCGAAATGAAGGGGCATTTGCTCCCGTTGGACACTCCTACGGACTGGCCGGAAAACATGGCTCCAATCGGGCGGTTTTCCGAATGGAACCCAAGAGCGACTATGGACGTGTGCTTGGAAAGGGCGTATGAATTGGCGGAAAGGTGGTTCGGGTATGTCGAAAATGAAGGCTGATGGGATGTTGGAAGCCATTTGGGAAATACAAGCGGAACAACAGCGAGCGCTCGGGTTAAATCCGGAAGATATGGGGCGTCTTGAAAGGGATAAAAACGCCAAAGAGTTCGCCTTGGGGTTGTATGAAGAGGTGGGCGAGCTCATACGAACGGTGACGCACTTCAAGGCGCACATCCTCAAGACGCAATCGGCGCCGAGGAATCACATCATCGAAGAAGTCGTGGACGTTATGAAGATGTTGATTTCTCTTGCCCAATTGTTCAACGTGACGCCAGAAGAACTGTATGAAGGCTTCCTGAGCAAAACGGAAGTTGTGAAAAATCGGGCCGAGGGGCAAAAGCTCGAATTGGAGAAGGACACGAAGCTGATCATCAGCGATCTCGATGGTTGCATCGCGGACATCTCCGGATTCACAGATGAGCTTTCGGCTATGAAGGGGAATGAACCGATCAACGATCAGTTGGTAGGGAAACTCGAAGGCTTGAAGGAGAAATTTTACAGACAGGGCGGGTTCCGGGATGTGGCGTTGATACCCGGATCGAAAGAAGCGTTGGACGCTATGAGAAAAGCCGGATACAAGATCGTCATCATCACGGCAAGGCCGTATTGGCAATACAAGCGTATTTATGCTGATACCCTTCATTGGTTACAAAAACATGATATCCCATTCGATTTGATTTTGTACAACAAAGACAAGGCCGAGGCGACGTATGAACATATCTTCCCGGCCAAGCCCGAGTTTTTCATCGAGGACCGAGACAAACACGCTTTGGAGATGGCCAACATCGGCGTGAAGGTGCTTTTGTTGGACACCCCGATCAATCGAAACCTTCCGGAACACCCGTTGATTCGGAGGGTGAAGGATTGGAGCGAGATCGTTTCCACTTTGGAAAAATGTAAAGGTAAGGAATTGGCGTGAATTGGGAGTCCATGGTCATACCATATAAGTGTTTGGACTACTTACGCAATCGAAGGGAAGAAGCATGAGGTTGGTGAGGAAAGATTGGCAAAAATACTTGAGGAAGACGGGCGGCGCGGCGGACTACGCCATCATCGATCCGCCTTGGAATTATAACGACCATCCGCCGAAGTTGGACGGTCAGTTGGATTACACTCTTTGGGGAGAAAATGCCGATTGCCTCGCCTCTTTGATCGAGCGGATCGATGTGAAATATATGTTTCTGTGGGCTCCGAGTAGCATGCTGGATGTGCCGTTTCAAGTGTGTCGCGAACAAACCGCTTACATCTACAAAACTTTGGTCACGTGGGTGAAGCTCACGAAGGGCGGAAAGCTCCACTATGGGTTGGGGCATCACTTTCGGAACACTAGTGAACATTTGGTGGTGATGGCACAGAAGGGCGTCAAGCCGATGCGATCAAGCCTTCGGAACGTGCACATGGGAGAAGCGAGAGGGCGAACGGGGAAGCCCAGAGCCTTGGAAATTTCAATCCTGGCATCGTTGGCGGATAAGGGGATGAGTCGGGGTTTTTACTTGTTCGCCGGCGCTACCGAGCTGGATTGCTTTAAGCCGTACGACATCGATTTGGTGGACGTGGCCATAGGAGAAAGCGCATGAAACACAGATTTTTGATGCACACCATAGACTTGAGAAACACCGCTATGTCAGGCGGCGAAGGCGCCATTGTGTACGGCGAGGACTATGAAAGGGAATATGTGGATTTTTTCGCCGAGGTGGGCGCTATTTCGCTGGGATACAATCACCCGGCGCAACAGGACGCTTTGGGGAGAGTGG